>Ga0190334_1000083_pt1 | contig 44794 bp, 42 predicted proteins | sample 48720478_MG_FD_161270 | JGI IMG/M metagenome (GOLD analysis project Ga0190334, IMG submission 161270) | Hydrothermal vent sediment bacterial communities from Southern Trench, Guaymas Basin, Mexico - 4872-04-7-8_MG | ecosystem: Environmental > Aquatic > Marine > Hydrothermal vents > Sediment ... | reverse complement strand
TATCTGCTCTGAGAGCATCAACAAGCACAACTATTATTCCATTTCCATCTATTGCTTCAGGGAAGTTTGCATTAAATAAAATTCGCTGAATTGAGAGATAAGAGAAAGTAAATGCGCAAAAAAGTATTTCCAGAAAAATCAGGAGCTTCCTTTTGTTTTTACGAAATAGAGCCAGAATAATAGGAACCAGAATTGCCATAATGAAAAATATTAGAATAGTGCTAAAAGAAACCAGTTTTTTGTGGTATGTGTTAAATAAAAAAGAAGCTGTTAAGATTACCATTACTGGCAGGTATAGAGTTAAACCAGTAAGAAATTTTTTGCCAGATAGAGCTGGGATAATTGAGAGAATGATTAATAAAATTGTGAAGAAAAAAGTATAGTTAATGATGTTTCTCCAGAAAATTCCAAAGCTTATAAGATTATCCTGGCAAATAAAGTAAAAGAAATATTCCAGGGCAACCGCAAAAAGAGATAAGACAAAGGCATCGATGAATAGAGAAAGAATTCCAGTTTTTTTATCTAACATATCCCAATGCCCTTAAAGTTTCAAGGTATTTTTTTGAACCTTTCAGAGCCACTTTTTTTAACTTATTTTTTAGTTCCTTTTCCAGATTTTTTAACTCTTTTTTTTCTTCATCTGAGACGGGCAATGAGTTTTTCTCCATGGGATCCTTTTCTAAGTCATAGGAATCAAAAACCCACCATTCTTTGCCCTTATATTTTCTCCACTGTCCTATTATCTTTCGGGGATACCTTATTATTGAAAACATGTCCTGGAATCTTTTATTTTGAGTGCCTTTTTTATGCCAGGTTGTTGAGTATATTTCTTTAAATTCTTTTAATTTTCGGTTCTTAAGAAAATAATTTACAAGAATATTTGAAGAGACAAATCCCGTATAGATTTCCTTTTTAAGCAGAGGAGATTGTATGAACAGAGGAACCCGAATCAATTCCTCATAAAGACTATGACAGTGAGATAAACCTCCGTGTTCCCAGAATTCTTCTCCGTGGTCTGCAAGAAAGACGAAGGTTCCTTCTGAAAGAAAACCTGTTTTTTTTATGGCGCTAAATTTTGTGAATTCCCTGTCAAAATATGCTATTTCGGCATCATAAAGAGTACTGAGGGAATATCTGATTTCAGGAGTAAGTTTTGCAGAGGTGTTTACAGGGAACCCCCTGTCCATTTTAATGGATAGCAAAGGACGTAGATGATTCCATGAAGGCTTTCTTCTTGGTAGGAGAAATTCTGGCGGCGAGTAAGGAGCATGGGGGTCCATATAGTGTAAATACAGGAAGAACCTTTTGCCCCGGTATTTTTTTATAAAAGAAATTGCCTCTTTATTTACAAAGAAAGCACTGTCTCTGACTTTGAAAGGCACAAAATTCAGGTATTTGAATATCTTAATCTTCCGTAGAGGGAAGTAAACGTTGTATGCTGGTTTATAGAGCGAAAAAGTCCACCATTCGAGACCTATGTTTATGAATTTCTGGAAGCCTCTGTCAAATCCCAACATTGGGCCAACCAGCCTATTTGCTGAGATTCCAATAGTTACATAGCCATTTTTTCTAAAAAAGTCTGCAAGTGTGCCCTCTTTTTTTAGTGCATTTTTTGCATCTCTGTCCTCAGGGTAAATATAGGAGAGTTTTCCTGTCATAAGAGCGAAAACAGATGGAATTGTGCATGAAGCGGCAGAGTGTGCATTTGCAAAATAAGTGGATTCTCTGGCAAATTGCAAAAGATTTGGAGTGAGTTCTTCTTCGAGTTTATCAGCTCTCATGGCGTCTACAAGTGTAACAATTACCCCATTTCCCTGCTTTGCATGAGGGCTTCTGAAATTCCATATCAAGCGTTGAGAAACAATTACAGCAAAAACAAATAAAATAAAGACCAATTCAAGATAAATGATTACCTTTTCAAAATAGGTTAAGAGAATTGCAAATATAAGAGCCAGAATTAATAAAGCGATGGCAATTCTATAAAATACGTGGTTAAAGAAGTAAGCAGCATGATATTTATCCATGTACCAGCCTGTGAGGAAGAACAGGGTTGCAGGGAAAATTCCAAGCGAGAAATACAGGGATTTAATTTTCGTGAAAAATAACGGCAGAGATAGAAGGAGGGAAATAGCTGTAAAGAATATAAGATAATTTGCTATGTTCCTCCATAATAATGGAAAACTTATAAGATGGCCTTCAAGCATAAAATAAAGGAAGTACTCAATAGAACATATAAAAATTGAATAAACAGCTGAAATCTTTAATAGATTAAAAAATCTTGCCATAGAAAAAATTTTAACCACAAATATTCCTCTTCACAAAATTAAAAATGGTTTTATGGAGGAGGTATTATTACCTCCCCCAATACTTGTCTGAGAAAATATTTACCTACAGTGTAATTTAGTGGTGTCTAAAGCCACTAAGAAGTAAAGTATTTTTGATAAAGCGTCTCTTGATTCTGGAAGACACTTTGCCCCGGCTTTTACCACAAATACTTTAAACTTCAATAGATATATTTTTTCACAATAGGATTCAGGGTGATTTATTGGATTGAAATCAATTTTCAGGGAGGCTGGACCCAATCTTGTAACAGGCATATTATGGGAAGCAGAATTAGAAGAAAATTTTTTTCCTCATCTTGAACCTCCGATAATTCGTTTTTTTATTTCGCAAAATATATGCCAGAAATTTTGCCGGGAATTTAGGGGTTTGAGGTGAAAAAAGTTATATAAGAAGTTAACATTGTTTAATCCGTAGGGTAAGCACAACAGGATGGTCTTCCAAATTTTAAAACCTGCCGTTATTTTGGATATAAGGTTGTTCAGGACTTTAAAAATCCTCGCTTTTTATGGCACAAAATTTGCAAATTTCAGGATGAAAGAATTTAAATTAAAGAGGGAAAAATGAGAAAAATCGTTTTCTTGTTTCTGATTTTTGCATTTGGGGTTCTTTGCTATTCACAAACTATTACCAACGTTCGTATAGACCCTGTAAAGTCAAGTTATTTGGTTGGTTCTGCGGTGAAAATCTACTGGAATTTTTCTGACATCGATCCTTCCGAAAAGGTAAAGATTACTGTTTGGAAGGAGGGAGCCACTCAGAATAGTTGCAGGATTGCTCAGGATGTTCCTATAAACAGAGGAACTTCAGGGTTTGATTGGGTAATAAAGGGTAAATGTACAAATCCAAGGACTGGAGTGGAAGAGACTCTTTCAGGCAGAATAAAAATAAGAGTTCGCTGGCAGGGACATAGTCCTGCGGTATTTGGTGAAAGTCCATATTTTACCCTTTACTATACAGATGAAGGCGGTTGGGAAGTTAGCTATCCCGCCCAAGTAGCCCCTGGTTTTTTGGAAGTTTCCAATGCAAGAATGACAGGAGAAAACTTAAGCTACGATAGCAGCTATCTCAGCAGAGATACATATGAATTTGCTTTTTTTCCTGTTTCAACAGAAGAAGATATGAGACTTCCTATAAAAGTTTTAGTTGACAATCTTAGAGATAAAGAGCTTGAAGGAAGGGCCTGTGTGGTTCGAAAAGGTATTGAAGGGAGATCTATAAGGTTCTGGATGGCAAGTTCACCTAATGAAGTTTTATATAAAATTTCGCCCCATGGCTGGAAAATAGTTAGTGGAGGTGACATTTTATTAAGAAAGGATTATCTGAAAACTCTGTGCGGTTTTACCACCACTCTGGTTTTTGAAGTGTTTGCTCACGATAAAGATATAAGCTGTCGTGAAGTGAGGGGTACCCAGAGCAAGAAAAAGACTTTAAAGGTTAAGCTTCAGTTTCCTCCCTGTCATGCGAAAATAATCTTAAAGAAATAATAATTGAACAGAGTGAAAAAATATGGATAGATGCTAAAATACTTTTATGTTTACAGGTATAATTCGAAGCAAGGGAAGAATAATTTTTATAAGTCCTGGCAAGCTCAAAATAGAGGCAGATTTTAAAGTAGAAGATGGTGAGAGCGTTGCAGTTGACGGGGTCTGTCTTACAGCTGTTACACAGAGGAGAAAGGTTATAGAATTTGACCTTCTCCCTCAGACATGGGAGAGGACGGCCTTCAGATATAGAAAGGCAGGGGACGAAGTAAATCTTGAACTTCCTTCTACCCCCCGAACTTTTCTTTCTGGCCACATAGTTCAGGGGCATGTGGATGGCGTGGGCAAAGTTGAGAGGGTAATAATAAAAGGTACGGCACTCAGGGTAAAATTTTCAGCAAAAGATGATGTGTTGAAATATCTTGTTCCCATGGGTTCTGTAGCCGTAAATGGGGTTAGTCTTACAGTTTCAGACCTTGACAGGGATGGTTTTTATGTTGAGCTGATTCCAGAGACTCGTAAAAGAACCAATCTCGGCAATTTGAAACCAGGATATTTTGTTAACCTGGAAGCCGATATTATAGGTAAATATGTTCTTTCATTCCTTGAGAGGTTAAGGAAATAAGGTCTATAACCCGTGCTAAAGATTTACATATTAATCAAATAAAAACAAAAGACGATAGAGTTTACAAACTTATGGGGGAAGGATATTTGAAAATGGGGATGAAGGAAAAAGCTTTAAAGGCGTGGAAGAAGTCACTTGAGATAAATCCAGCTCAGGATGACCTTAGAAAAAGAATTTCAAAATTAAAAAATTCTACCTTTCAACTTCCATAAGTCTTTTCTGAAGTCTTTCTATGTCTTTTTTGAAAATGGCTTTCAATCTTTTATCCTTTGTGGTTATATAAAAATTGTAGAGAACTCTTATTGCCGCCCTATATTTCCCTGCCTCTGTGTAAAATTTGGAAGCAAGTGAAGGAACGTAGGGGGGATGCCCCGGTAATCTTGAGGCTTTGTCGTACCATATCGCTGCTTTAGCCGGGTCTTTCAGATAGAAGAAATATATAAACCCGACCATTTCAGGAAATTTCCAGTAATTTGAATGGTATTTCATTCCCTTTTTGAGAAGTTTTATTGAAAGATGAACATCTCTGACCGTGAGTAATCTTGCCCCCATCATGAATGCTTCTCTATTAAAAGGATCAACGGTGGTTGCAGCATCAAACAAATTGTAAAGCCATTTGTAAGGAAATGCCTTTTCATAAAAATGGGCACCAAAATACACCAGCGCTCTGGCGAGAAGATAGTCTGCTACAATTTCTCTGAAATTCATCGCCATAACCTTTACATATTTTCCCTTTGGTACATACAGAATAGATTCAGGAGGTTTTTCCCTTCTTATCCTGTAAAATTCATCTACAGAGAAAAATATCCCTAAAATTGCTGGAATTAAGATAAGTTTTTTCATAGCTCCCTTCTGGAGAGTATGAATGATGAGATTGCTATTAGAACGATTGCTGCTGAAATGGAATAAATCGGAGCAAGCCACAATATAGATTTAGAAAAGTTTAAACGATATATAAGTTCTGGTTTCAAGTCAAAGACAGTGGTATTTGGAACTATATATCCTATTATTTTTAGCACAAAATACATGGGGTTACCGCTTTGTTGAGAATACTCCAGCGCAGTTTGAAAAGTACTTCCCACCATATAAATGATGAAAGTGGAAAGTGCAGAAAGGGTGGTTGTTGTCACAGAAGAAAAAAGGATTGCCCATGAGGAAAGTAGGAGCCCCAGAAACAGAGATAGAAAAGCATGAATTATAATGGGAAGAACCCATACTTCAAAAGGAAGAATAAGGGCAAAGGCCAGAAGTCCATAGGAAACAATGGAGATAAAGATAATATAAAGGGCTGCTAAAAGATGGGCTGTTATTATGGAAGAATAGGAAAAGGGAAAGGAAAGAATTAGATAAATTGATTTTCTCTGGATCTGGTTTGAAATCATCTGGGATGTTATAAATACCGGGACAGCAACAGCAAAAAGGGTTATCCCGTTTAGAGCCATATCCTTAAAAACCTTTCCTGGTTCTCCCACTACCATTTCCTGAAGTATAAAGGAGGATAAAAGGAGCAAAAGGGAAAGAGAAAATATAAAGTAAAAGATTTTATCCCTGAAGTACTCGTTAAAAATCCCGATGGAAAGATTAATTGTTTCCTTCATTCAAAAGCTCCTCGAGCTGAATTTCAGTGGGTTTTATTTCATAAATTTCCCCATTTTCCCTTATATAGAAAATTTTTTCCCACAACTTTTCTCTGTTTACTTTCTCTGTAAAGAGTTTCCCTTCAATAAAATATCGAACTGTGAAATTTGCAGGTTTTCCAAGTTCCAGAACCTTTATTTTTCTTCCTTCGTTTATAATTGCCGCTCTATCTACAAGTTCTTCCACATCTTCTATAATGTGGGAAGAGAAAAAAACGGTTTTACCCTGGTTTTTCAATTCTTTAATGATTTCCTTGACTTCTTTTCTTCCTATAGGGTCAAGGCCACTGAGAGGTTCATCATAAACGAGCAGAGGAGGATCTCCTATTAAGGATTGGGCAAGCATAATTCTCTGAAGCATTCCCTTTGAGTACTCTTTAATTTTTCTGTCTGCAGCATCTTCAAGACCCACCATTTTAAGAAGTCTATCTGTCTCTTTTGGTTTTCCCAGCACATTTGCACAGAAGTTTAAAAATTCCCTTCCTGTTAGATTTCTGAATGTCTGAGGGTTTTCAGGAAGGAATCCTCTAAGTCTTTTCCCTTCAGGAGAAAAGGGACTTTTTCCCATAATTGAAACTTTTCCTGAATCAGGTCTTAAAATTCCAGCTATTATTTTAATTAAAGTGGTCTTCCCGGCGCCATTAGGTCCTACAAACCCAAAAATTTCTCCAGTTTTTAGAGATAAAGAGATTCCCTTAAGGGCTTCTACTTTTTTCTTACCTTTATATGTCTTTTTTACATTTTCTATTTCAAGTATCATTTGAAAATACAAAACATTAAAACTCTGTCAGATTCAGAACTTATTGGTGTACAGAGTAAGCCCTATGTCGTCTCCTCCGATTGCATCTGCTGGCCTCACAACGCCGTCGCTGAAAGGAGTTTCCCATGTCTTATTCGGGCCAGCACAAAGGATATATACCCTGTGTCCGCTTTTTGTGCTTTCAGGGATTAAAGAATTTCCCGGAAAATATCTTGCATTTATGACATAAGCATAACCCCATGGATCGTCCATTATTTCTTCATCAAGGTAAGGTCCCCTCCATGCATATTCTCCTGAAGTCGGATAGTCCTCACCTGGTTGATTCATTCCTACTGCTCCAGTATCCTCGTCAGGATTGTTATAGAAAAGATAATCGTAAAGGGGTTTTGCTGGAGCCATCGACGCCCAGTTGGCTGCACCGGATACGCTTCCGTCGGAGTTAGGAGCTATATTAACAGGGTCAGAAATGACTCTGTTAACGCCGCCTGAAGGTCCTGGAGCATTTGTATATGGCCAGAATCCTGTATCCTTGTATAAACTTGCAATAGAAGCTCCAATAACCTGAACTTCATTGGTGGCTCTTGCGAGTTTTGCATCTTCTATGTGTTTTGCTACAGTGGGAACAAGAATTGCTGCCAGGATAGCTACCACCGCTAAAACCACCACCATTTCAATTAGGGTAAATCCCTTTTCCTCCATAATAAATCCTCCTTTCAGTTTTTTGCTTAAATTCTGCTTTTATTTTATAACCTTTGGCATAAAACGTCAAAAAAGGGGAATTTTGTTTTAAAGGGCACCTTCTCCTATCATGTTAATTGTTTTTTCCACTTCCTGTTCCAGTGCCGGTGGAAGACCCAGGATTTTCGGATCCAGAAATCCTTTTATAATCAGCGATTTTGCTTCTTCAGGGGAGAAGCCCCGGGACATCAGATATTCAATTTCTTCTTCAGCTATTTTCCCAACCGCAGCTTCGTGGCTCATATTTACATCAGGATAGTTAGCCTCCAGTTCCGGAATTGCAATGATTGAGCCCTTCTCGGAAAGTAGAAGTCCGTCGCAGCTCATATGAGCTTTTATCCCCTTTTTATTGCCAATAAGGTGTCCCTTTGAGTAAACTTTTCCGCCTCCACTTATGACCCTTGAAATTATTTCACCGCTCGCATTTTCACCGTTCAAATGAATTCTTGCTCCTAAATCGTATATTGAATTTTCAGGAGCAAAGACCAGACTTGTAAACTGAGCTGCTCCATTTTTCATAACAAAGGCCTCAGGATAGCTCTGAGTGATTTTGGATTTTCTTATGGTTATGTAATTTGAAACGAATTTTCCTCCTTCATCAACAAATACTGCCGTTCTTGGTCTTACCTCAACCTGTTCGGACCAATCATGAATCATTGTATAGGAGAGAAAAGCACCTTTACCCACAAAAATTTCTGTTATTCCGATATGCATACCCATGTTCACATATGACGCAGTGGCACATCCATTTATTACGTGCAACTCCGCTCCATCTTCAATCACGATAATATTGTGGACAGACTGCACAAGCCTGGACGTAGCTATGAAAAAGCAAGCCTGGATCGGTTTTTCAACCTTTTTATCTTTCTGGACGTGTATAAAATACCCTTTTAAAGGAGCTTCATAAGCTTTTCTCGTATATTCATCCTTTTCGGGGTTAACAAGTGACCACAGTTTTTCCTTCAATCCCTTAATTTTTTCAACTGCTCGGTGAGTTGAGTAATATGTCACTCCATCAGAGTAATTAGAGACCGTTTCCTGGTCATCAACCAAAAGGAAGGAGCCAGCTCTCTGTTTTTCCTCAAAAACAAATCCGACCCTTTCCAGGGTCTGTTCCTCACCTTTTAATTTCTCTTCCAGCATTTTAGACATTCTGTGTACCCCTTTAATTTAATTTCGTTGAAAATTTCCATTGGATTTCCAGAGCAAATTATTTCCCCATCAATTAACAGGTGACCCTTATCTGCAGTTAATTTTTCAAGTATAAAACCGGTGTGTGTTATTATTATTCCGCTCTTTTTCCGTTCAAGTATTGGCATGTCTTTCTGCAAAATTTTCCTGAGAGCTTTTGCTATTACATCTATGTTTGTGATATCCACTCCTGACTCTGGTTCATCTATTAAACTCAGGTCGGGATCCTGAAGCATTAACTGGAAAACTTCGGATCTTTTCATTTCTCCTCCGGAAAATCCCAGATTTATATCTCTGTTGAGCATATCTTTAATTCTTAAAGCCTCAGCTTTTTCGAGAATTTCTTCTTCGGTTTTATTCATGAGTTTTCCTATCTGTTCAAGTTTAATTCCCTTAAGAGCAGGCGGCCTCTGCAGAGCAATTCCTATTCCAAGTTTAGCTCTTTCATGTGTGGGAAGATAAGTTATGTCCTTTTCTTTGAAGTAAATTTTTCCATCGGTAATTTTGTATTTGGAATAACCCATTATTGCGAAAAAAAGTGTTGATTTCCCTGCGCCGTTAGGTCCAAACAGGACATGTGTTTCTCCAGCTTTAACGTGGAGATTAACCCCTTTTAAGACCTGCCTCCCTTCTACTTCCACCTTAAGGTTTTCTATTAATAACATTCAAAGCCTCCTTTAATGCCAAATTTACTGCTTCTTCAGGATTTTTGCATTTTACCACTTCAGGGATCTCCCACGTATAAAGTCCAAAAACTTTTTTCCCATAAATTAGAGCATATGATATTTCGGATAGAGTACCATAGCTTCCATCTACAGCGACAATAGAATGGGAGTTTAAAACGACCATGGCATTTCTAAGATACCCAATATTAGTTGCAACAGGGATATCTATGTAAGGATTAGCTGAATTAAGGTCTCCTCCTGGTAGTATTCCTATAGTCGTTCCATTAGCATCTTTTGCCCCTTTTGATGCGGCTTCCATTACACCACCAAGTCCACCACAAACGAGAATGGCTCCTTTTTGTGCGATTAGCTTACCGGTTTCATATGCAATTTTTAAAGCCTCCATTGTGGGATTTGACCCCCCAATTACCCCGATTCTTGGTAATCTTCTCATAGGATTCTAACCCCCCTGTAAAAGTGTTTTTTCCAGTATTTGTTTAAATTTTCCACTACCACTCCTTTTTTGGGAGAAGAATGTAACATGTGATGATTGCCAATGAATATTCCGACATGAAGTTTCCCATTAAATTTAAAAAAAAGCAGATCTCCTTTTTTAAAACCGCGCATAACTTTTCTTCCTGCTTTTAGCTGTTCTTCTGTGCTTCTCGGGATGTTATATCCAATTGATTTATAAACATAATATACGAATCCTGAACAGTCAAAACCTTCAGAAGGAGATTCACCCCCGTATTTGTAAGGAGTTCCAACATATTTAAGAGCTTTTTTAACTAAATTTTCACGAGGGGTTACCTGAACAGTACATGAGGCTAAAGCCAAAACTAAAAAAGCTGGAATAAAACCTATCTTTTTCATAGGAAATTATTATAACACCATTATATTTATTGTCAATATCTGGAACATCAGGATTCAGATTCCTTTATTTCGGGGATATAGAGAATTCTGGAGCAGTTCTCGCATCTAATAATTTCTTCTCCTTTTTTTAGTTCTTCCAATACCTGAGGTCTTATTCTTATCTGACATACGGAACAGAAACCATCTGATACTGGAGAAAGAGCTATTCCTCCTCTTTTGCTTGCAATTTGAATATAAAGTTCATAAAGTGAAGGTTTTATTTTTGAGATAAGACCATCTCTTTCAGCTGTAAGTATTTCTTTTTTCTTTAAAAGAGAGTTTTTTTCTTCTAAAAGTTTTTTTTCTCTTTGTGAGAATTCAGTTTTTATCCTTTCCGATTCCTGTTTGCTTTTTTCCTTTTCCTTATGCAGTTCTTCTTCTTCTATCATGAGCTCCAGAACCCTATCCTCCATGGAAGATTTTTTCCTCTGTTCCGCTTCTATTTCTTCCATAAGAGCTTTGTAAGCTTCGTTTGTTTTTACTGTATTGATCTGAGCTCTGTGTTTTTTTATATTTTCTTCAATGGATTTTATTTCAAGATCAAGTTCCCTTCTTTTTTTGAGGTTGTTTTCTATTCTTTCTTCAGCCTGTTTGACGATCAATTCAGCTTTTTCTTTGCCTTCCTGTATTTCCTGAAGGAGCTTTGGAATTTCTTCCCTTAACCTTAATTCTATTTTCTTTAGCTCAATGTCTATTTCCTGAATTCTTATGAGTGGCTTTAATTCCTCCAATTTAAAAAAGTGGGCCAACCAGGATTCGAACCCGGGACCGACCGGTTATGAGCCGGCAGCTCTTCCGCTGAGCTATTGGCCCACTTTAAATTATACAAAAACTAAGGTTGTTGTCAAGATTAAATTTTGTAACCCTTGAGGATCGCCTTGAGCTTTTTCGCTCTGGATGGACTGCGGAGTTTTCTCAGAGCCTTTGCTTCGATCTGTCTTATTCTTTCCCTTGTAACATTAAAAATCTGGCCAACCTCTTCCAGTGTATGCTCGTTCCCATCTTCAAGACCAAACCTGAGCTTTAAAACAAGAGCTTCCCTTGGCGTTAGAGTGTCAAGAACTTGTTTTAGTTGTTCTTTTAATGTTGAGAGCATGACAGTATCTGGAGGTGATGGAGATTCTCTGTCCATTATAAAATCACTGAGCTGGGTATCCTCTTCATCACCTATTGGTGTTTCAAGTGAAATTGGTTCCTGAGCTATTCTCATAATTTTTCTGACCTTTTCCACAGGCATCTTCATCTTTTCTGCCAGTTCTTCACAGGTAGGTTCCCTTCCCAATTCCTGAAAGAGCTCCCTGGAAATTTTTGACAACCTGTTAATCGTTTCCACCATATGTACAGGAATTCTTATGGTTCTTGCTTGGTCAGCGATTGCCCTTGTTATGGCCTGCCTTATCCACCATGTGGCATAAGTGGAGAACTTGTAGCCTTTCTTATACTCAAATTTTTCCACTGCCTTCATGAGGCCGATATTTCCTTCCTGGATTAAATCCATAAAAGGAAGACCCCTATTAGTATATTTTTTTGCAATGGATACAACCAGTCTAAGATTAGATTCAATAAGAACTTTCCTTGCTGCTTCGTAAATCCGGCTTCCGTACCTGATCCGGTTCATGAGCTGTTTAAACCTTTCATAGTTGAGTCCTATTTCCTGCTCCATTTTCTTAGAAGCTTCTTCATCTCCTTCCTTTATATATTTATCCCATTCCCTTTCCTTTGCTTCCATTTCCTTTTTAAATTCTTTTACAATCCTCTTGTGGAATCCTACTTCTCTTATATCCTGCAACATCTTCAGCATCAGATTTGCGATGTATTTTTTGCTTTTCTTTTTCTCTATAGCTTCCAGAATTTTATTTCTGTCCCTTTGAATTTTCTCTATTCTTTCGATAAAAAGTTTATCCCTTATTTCTTTTTCCTCTTCGTGAAGTGAAATAAGTTCTCTGAGGCTTTTTTCCCCGCTTTTGAAGTCTTCTCCATACTGAATAATTTTGTTTATTATGTACGGTATCCTGATAAGTGCCTTAAGCATTATATCCCGGCCCCTCTCCATTCTGCTTGCATATAGAACCTCTTCCTCTTTAGTCAGGAGTTTAAGATGCCCCATATCTTTGAGGTAAAGTTTTATGGGATCAGAGATTACCTCTGTTTCCTCTGACAATGAAGTATCGTATTTTTCTTCTTCCTCCTCTCCATCTACCACCTTTATTCCATATGAATCAAACAGGGTGTAAAGCCCTTCAATGTCTTCGGGCTGTACCATGTCTTCGGGAAGATATTCGTTAAGCTCATCGTAGGTTATAGAACCTTTCTCTTTGCCCAGTTCTATAAGTTTTTCGATATCTTCTCCGTATGTTTGTCTTCTTTTAGCCATTTTTTCCCCTTACCTTTTTTATTAGATTTTGTTTTTTTCTCATAAGTTCAATTATTTTTTCTATATTGCCTTCTCTTTCGGCAGATTTTATTTCCATTTGAATTTTTTTTATCTTTTCTTTCAAAATTGAATCCACAATATTTTTTACGATTTTCTCAGGCGAAGTTGTAGGCTTTTCATTTTTAAAAAAGATTTTTGAGACTTCTGCTCTGATATTTTTGTCCACAAGTTCCGTAGGGTTGTCAATATTGCTAGCCACTGCTTCTGCAAGAGCCACGAGATACCCGAATCTGGAATTGCGAATGATCTCAGAACTTTCTCCTTCCAGAGAGCTGAGAAATTTTTCACTACAGCATGAAATTGTTTTTATGGCTTCCTCCTCCAACGGACTTAGCGATGGTCTTGTTTGAGCGAATGCTTTTTCTTTCCCCTCCACCATGGCCATAAGAATGTCCTCTTCCATTTTTGAAACGTAAGCCAACTCGCCTATTTCATATCTCTTTCTGATTGGGTCATCAATGTAAGAAATAGCCTCTATTGCCTTTTTTACCCCAATCTCTCTATTCTCCCTTCCATAATAATTGAACAAAAAAATCACCCCTTTTTCTGCTTCCTCCAATTTATATATATAGGACGCTTGACCAAATTTTTCCACAAATTCATCGGGGTCTTTTGCATTTTCTAAGTCTATTACCCTCACAGAAAGGCCCTTTGAAAATAAGATGGGAATAGCTCTGGCAGTTGATCTCCTTCCAGCCTCATCATTGTCATAGTTTAAATAAATCTCTTCAGCAAACCTGGATATAAGGGATGCCTGATCTTCTGTAAGACTTGTTCCAAGGCTGGCTACAACGTTTTTTATGCCAGCTGAATATAGGGAGAGAAAGTCCATATAACCCTCTACGATTATTGCACTTCCTTTTTTTCGTATTTCTCCTTTTGTCCAGTTTAAACCATATAGGGTTTTCCCTTTTTTATACACTGCTGTTTCCGGTGAGTTTATGTACTTTGCCTCTGTTTCTTGGCTTACACACCTTCCCCCAAAGCCAACCACCCTTCCATATTCTGCAAAAATAGGAAACATGAGGCGGTCCCTGAATCTGTCGTAATAACCTCCATCGTCTCTTTTTATAATAAGACCTGCAGCCTCAAGTTGCTGTGGATTATATTTGCCGGATAGTGCTTTTAGAATAAAATCCCATGAGTTCGGCGCGTATCCAAGATTAAGTTCTCTTGCCACCTCATCGGGAATTTTTCTTGACTTCATGTAATTATAGCCCCTGCCCCTTTTCCATAATTCATGAATATATAATTCCATGGCTGACTGTAGAATCTCATAAAGAATATCTTCCTGCCGTGTTCCTTTTTTTGAAATTGTGAATGGGATTCCGTATTGATTTGCCAGAGACCTGAGAGCTTCCATAAAACTTACGCCTTCCATTTCCATTATCAGCTTAATTACGTCGCCTCCTGCTCCGCATCCAAAGCAATGGTAAAGTTTTTTATCGGGGTCAACATAAAATGAGGGGGTCTTTTCTTCGTGGAATGGACAGAGGCCTCTGTAATATCTTCCTGTTTTTTTTAAGCTTGTATACCTTGAAGCTATTTCCACTATATCGGCTGATTCTTTTACCTTATTTTTAATTTCTTCAAGGTCCATCAGAATGATAATTATAAACCATAAGTCAAGCTTACGGATGTAGCTTTAAAATTTCTTTTGTGCCAGTTGAAAATTTTATATATTCTCCTTTTAACCATTTTCTTATAAGGTCTCTATAATGAGCTGAGGGAATTCCGCTCTGTCCAGGAACAGAAATCCAGTATTCGTCTTTAAAATCTATTATTTCCCTCATGGAAGGTGCCACAGTTACCCTCCCTAATTTGAAAATATCAAAATTTGCTTGGACCACAGTCTCTTTATCCCCTCCCATTGGAAATTTTCCAGGCAGAAGTTTATTTCCGAAGAGTCTCCTCAAGAATGCATTCTGAGCAAGTGGGTGAATAAGTTCGAGGTAATGAAACTCTCCCCATGGCTTCTCCGCTGCTATTGATTTTGCTGATATAAATCCGTCCTTTATTACATCTTCGACGTTACTATATTTACCCCCGGACACAGCTTTTACTATGTCATTTCTGTTATTTTCTATTATATTAACCAGAGCTTCTCGTGATTTAAGAGTAAATAAAGAGAAGCCTCGTTCGTCTGGCAGTTTCCCGAGGTAAAGTCTCTGTATCTCCTTATTATCAGGGAAAAACAATTTTTTCTGAGTCTCTATGACCAGTAATTCATACAGGGCAGCTTCAGGGGAATCATGGGTGATTTTAAAATCCCATTTTTTAAAGGAATTTACCCATCTGTCCTGAGGGAAAAATTTTTTCAGCACTGGAAGTACAGCTTTTATGAATCTTTCAGCATACAGGGATTTCATATCCTGCTGGATTTTCATTACCTCCTCTATAGTAATCTTTTCCCTGGATTGAATAAGTTGCTCTATTCTCCAGGCCCTGTATCCAGGACACACATCGTATACTCCTTTAAAGTCGGGTTTTATCCTGTTGTTTGCAGTTACTATAAATCCTCTTTCAGGATTAAGCCAGTGAGGCAATTCTTCCGGGGTGTAAAATCCTTCCCATTTGCCAGATTTTACAGGAAATAATCCGCTCCAGCTTTTTTTAGGAATAAGTCCGCTTAATTGATAGCCTATATTTCCATCCACATCAGCATACACTATGTTTTGTGATGGAACAGTCCAAAATTCAAGAGCCTTCCTGAATTCATCCCAGTTCTTTGCCCTGTTCAGTAGAATGAGACTGTATACAAGATGACCTATATCATAACCTGTCCATCTCAGAGCGATACCCATATCCCCCTTTGAAAAAATTACCGGCCCATATTCAGTTTCAAGAAAGGTTATAGTTTTTTCCCCGCCGCCCTTTATTTTTATCCTTTCAATTCTCTTTCTCAGTGGTTTTTCCTTTCCATTAACAATATATTTGTCTCCGTTAATTCTAACAATATAAAGGTCCTGAACGTCAGCAAATGAATTTGTCATTCCCCATGCAATTCTTTCATTCCTGCCTATCACAACTCCTGGAGATCCCGGCAAGCTGACTCCACGCACATCGTATTCTCCACCTTTCAGATGAATTAAGTACCAAATACCAGGAATGGAAATCGTGAGGTGAGGATCATTGGCGAGAATTGGTCTTCCTGTAGAAGTTCTTTTACCCGAAATTACCCAGTTATTACTCATACCTTTCTGAAATATGGAGAGAAAATCCAGTATTCCTTCACCTGCTTTTAATATGGGAGTTCCTTCAGGGATAATATACGGACTTTGCGGTGATGAAATGGGGTCAAGAACATTCCAATATTTCGCAAGTTCTTTTTTCCGGGAAAGTATTTCATATCTTACCAGCTCTTCGGTGAAATTTGAGCTTAAGCCCCATTGGAGGAATCTTGCTACTGATATTGTATCCTTAAGGGTCCAGGGTTCTCTTTTCAACATAAGAATTTTGTATTCAAACGAACTTCCTGTGAGATTCAGGCAGGCATTTACACCATCTCTGTAAGCCTCCAGAATTGCTTTTTCCTCTCCGTTTGGGGTCCATTTGAATCTATTCAGTCCAAACCTTCTTGAACCTTCGTCCAGTTTTAAAGCAGTTTTTCCAAAGATTTCCGCAAGCTTTCCCTGAGCAAGTCTCCTGAGAATGTCCATCTGAAAGAATCTTTCCTGACAGTGCACAAATCCCTGGGCGAAAAATAGGTCATGAGCATTTGAAGCTTTAATAGTTGCAAGGCCATTAGAATCTCTTTCTATTGTTACTTCATTTCGCAGGCCTGGAATTTTTAGTGTTCCTCTGGTTTTTATGGGATGGGGAGGGAAAAGAACGATATTTACCACAAGCAAATAACCCAGAAGCAAAATTAGAACCCCATTTATCAACCATTTCATTTTACCCTCCCTTGTTTTTTAGATGATTTTCTTAATGATAATATTTCTCTCGTCCTTTACCCTTACTCTGAGTCTCCTAAGTAAAGGAATTAACTTTTTCCTTTCTGTTTTAGCCTTTTCGTAAGTTGAATATTTACCCACACGAACCTTAAAAAGGCCTGATTCAAATTTTATAAGAGTTGTGTAACCATACTTTTTTAAAGAGGCAGATAATTTTTCAGCATTGTTTTTGTTTTTAAAGGCAGCAACCTGGAGCTCATAATATGGTGTTTTAATATAAGGGACTTTTGATTTCGTAATAGTTTTCTGAATTTTCGCAGGGGGTTCCTTTATGGTTGGTGAGGGTTTAATTGTGTTTGTTGTCTTTGACGGGATGTTTTTCGCTTTTTCAGGAACTATTTTTTGTATGTTAGATGAATTTTCAGAGGGGGTCTTTAAATGCGAGGACTGTTTTTGAAGAGCTTTCTGCTCAGGTTTCCCGGAATGCTGGCTTGAGCCAAGGTAAAATCCTGCAATGAAAGAAAGTGCCAGAAGAATCAGAAACGAAAAAATGAGGGTTCCCATTGTTGATACGGAAACCCTCAGACGATAGGTTTTTTTAGGCATTATCTGAGTGTTTTTCTGACTTATTTTTCAGGAAACTAAGAAGCTCAATGGGAATGGGAAATACAATAGTTGAACTCTGTTCTGCTGCTATTTCAGAAAGGGTCCCGAGGAACCTCAACTGGATTGCAATTGGATTCTCAGCAAGAATCTTGGATGCTTCTGCTAATTTTCTTGCAGCCTGAAATTCTCCTTCTGCTGATATGACTTTTGCTCTTCTTTCCCTTTCTGCCTCTGCCTGTCTTGCCATTGCCCTTTGCATTTCCTGTGGAAGGTCGACGTGTTTTATTTCCACCATCTGGACTTTTATGCCCCATGGGTCTGTGTGTTTATCCAGTATTTCCTGAAGGTTAGTATTGAGTTTTTCCCTTTCGCTTAGCAGTTCATCCAGCTCTACTTCTCCGAGAACGCTTCTCAGGGTGGTCTGAGCAAGCTGGGATGTTGCATAATAAAAATTCTCAACCTGAAGCACAGCTTTTAACGGATCAAATACTCTAAAATAAACAACTGCGTTTACCTTCACGGAAACATTATCCTTTGTTATAACATCCTGGGGAGGGATATCGTGAACGATAGTCCTGAGGCTTACTCTCACCATTTTGTCTATTGGATAGAACACAAATATCAGTCCGGGCCCTTTAGGTTTTGATAAAGCCCTTCCAAGCCTGAAAATGACACCTCTTTCGTATTCCCTTAGAATTTTGATACAGCTGAGGAGATAAAGAAGAACAATTATTCCTATGGTTAAACCAGGTCCCATAACATACCTCCTAAATTTTGTTAATATTTATTAAAAAGTTTACCCCATTTGCTGTTTTCAAGATAGTCCTTAACAATTTTCTTCCCCTTAATTGGATACCATAGAAAGTCATGGTAAAAAGAGGAACCAAACACAAATATATAAACCAAAGGAGTATGGAAGAATAGCCACTGAAGACCTTTTAGCGGTCCAAACCACAGGATGTCTCCAACCAGACTTGCCAGATTGTCTCCCACCCTGCAATTATAGTTTATTTTATCAATATCTTCCCCGATTATTTCAATTTCCTTGAGGTCCCCTGTTCCGAGACCTCTTTCATGGGCAAGCCTTATATATTTAATTGAAAGGGGGTCAAATCCAAGTATTTTTGAAGCCACAGCATCAATAGCTACCGAATCTGAAGAAGCAAGTATTAGATCAGCTTCATGTGGTTCCAGTGTCCGTGGTCCGGGCCCACAGCCAATATGGGTTCCATCCATTAGGGTAAAAATACCTGTGTGGATCTCTTTTTGAATTGCCAGAAGGTCCACAAGAGTTTCATGTATCCATGTGTGTGTATAATGTCTTTTAGTATTAAGGAGACCACCAAAGGCGTTTTTCATTGCGCCAGTGGTTGTTGAGTATATATGGGTTTTTACAGTGGGAAGATGAATTATGTTCTTTTTAAAAAAGAATTCGGGTATGTATATGCCCTTCTTGTAAATTTTATGGAGAACAAGCATTTCTGATTTTGGTTCGTATTTTACCCATTTAAGGTCCTTGAAGTTATAATAAACCGGAAGATTGTATTTCTGGATAATTCTGTCAAATTTAAGGAGTTTTTCTCCTTTAAAGGGGTTCGTTACAACAGTATTATTTTCTACCACAGGGAGCTCTTTGTATCCTCGCTTTTGAAGGGAGGCTACAGTGGCTTCAAATTGCCATGGTGTAGTATTGGAAGCCGGATAAAGAAAATGCCATGATATGTTAGGCTTTATTATAGTGGGAGAATCTTTTGAAAATTCTTTTTCAATTTCTGCCAGGTCAAATGCCCTGTCGATATCTTCAAGCACAGTTTCCGGGGAGGTTTTTAGAACAACCACTTTGCTCATAAAGGAATTATAACACTTGCAGACTTTTTGTTATAATTGTGTCGGAGGCAAATATGATAAAAGGGAAAGTTCATAAATACGGAGATGATATTAATACTGATGTTATTTTCCCGGGAAGATATACCTATAAGAATTTATCAGAGGAAGAAATGGCTCAGCATGCCATGGAAGATCTTGACCCTGATTTTTCAAAAAAAGTTAATAAAGGCGATGTTATAGTTGCAGGAAAGAACTTCGGGATGGGTTCTTCCAGGGAACAGGCTGTTCTTGCTTTAAAATATGCCGGGATTTCGGCCATTATTGCAAAATCCTTTGCAAGAATTTATTTCAGGAATGCCATAAATTCTGGACTCCCAGCAATAGAGCTCCCCGAGCTGGTGGATAAGGTAAATAATGGAGATGAAATAGAGTTGGATCTGGAAAAAGGAATTATAAAAGTTCCTGCAGGAGAATTTAAATTTCCCCCATTCCCTGAAAAAGTTAGGGAAATTCTTCAGGCAGGTGGCCTTATTCCATACATAAAATCCAGGATTTGATTATTCTAAGGAGTATTGTTTTTTCCTTTCTATTTCAGCCATGTATCCTTTTATTGCATAATCAAATGGATATACCAGTATTGTCGCAACAAGTGAAACTGCTATAAGAATAAGGGAATGTTTAAAAGTTCCGAGAACAAAATACATAATGAGCCCGATAATTCCTATAGTCTCTGCCATGGCATTTAAAATAATGAAATAAGTGGAAAATTTTTGAACGATCTGTTCTCTGTCCAGTTTAATCAGTGAGTTAGAAGAGAAAAGAGTTCTTTTCAAAACAAGAATAAAAAGGACAATCCCTGCTGCTGCAAAATAGAATCCTCTGAATATAGCAGGGTCAAATTTGTGAATAATTCTTCCTGCCTGTTCACCTCTGTGAATGATAAAAACGATTGCTCCGTAAATTAGTTCTGAAGCCATTAAGGCCAGAGAAATTAATTTTGCGACCCTTAAACTGTTCATAATTTTTCCTCCACTGCCTTTATTTTGTTTTCCATTTTTAGTTCTTTGTCTCTCCTTTCATCTACAGTTATTCTGGTTGAAACCCTTAGTGCTCCCATCTGAAATGGCTTTTCATGCATTGCCTTTATTGCTCTAAAGACTTCATCCCATTCGCCTTCTATTATAGTTGACATAGGTGTTAAATGAGTTTTCAGGTTGAACTTTCTGAGAACTTTTTCAACTTCTGCAACATATTTACTCAAGCTGGGAGAACATGTTCCCAGTGGTACCACTGTAACTTCAGCAATAATTTTTCCCATTTTGCGCCTCCTTTTTCATTATATCAGCTTGTAAAAGAATAAATTACCCTATAGGTGATGTTTTTGCGAATGAGAAGATAATATTTATATAATTTCATAAAATGCACGAACTATAAGAATTCTCTGAAGGAGGATAATATGAAAACAGGCATTTTTGTTGGGGGAAAATTTGTAGACACTGGCTCTAAAATTGTTAGCATTTCCCCCTCCACAGAAGAGCCCATTTCCGAGGTTTCCGTTGCAGAAGGAAAGTTTATAGAAGAGGCGCTGAATTACGCCTGGGAGTCAAGGAAGAAAAAGGTTGAAAAAAGTAAATTCATAAAGCTAAAAGAAATTTTAACTGAACATGTGGAGGAAATCTCTGAGCTTATAGCTATTGAACAGGGTAAACCCATTGCTGAAGCTATAACTGCTGAGATTTACCCTTCCCTGTCAGCGATAGATTTTTTGCTTGAAAAGGGTGAGCAAATTCTTGAAGCCAGAGAAATGGTTCCTCATGAACCTTTGTTTAAAAATAGAGAGGCAAGGTTGTTTTTGGAACCCTACGGAATTTTATTTCTCATTTCACCTTCCAACTATCCCTTTGTGATACCTTTTATTAATATAATAATGGCAGTTTATACAGGGATGCCCGTTATTTTCAGGCCTTCAAAATTAACCCCCTTAATTGGACTTAAAATAGGAGAGCTTTTTCAGGAGGCAGGATTTCCTGAACACGTTCTACAAATCCTGATAACTGAACATGATGATGTAGAAAGAATTTTGAGAGACCGGAGAGTTTCCACAGTAATTTTTACAGGGAGTGTAAGTGTGGGAAGAAGAATTGCTCAAATTGCTGGAGAGAGCCTGAAGAAGCCAATTCTTGAACTCGGGGGGAATGATGTAATGCTTGTGCTGGAAGATGCAAATATTCAGAGAGCAGCTGCAGGTGCAGTATGGGGTGCTTTTATGAATGCGGGCCAGACATGTGCCTCTATTGAAAGAATTCTTGTGCACAAAAACTTAAAAGAAAAACTTGTATCGTTAATGAAGGAAAAAATGTCCATGTTAAAAGTTGGAAATCCACTTGAAGCTGACACTGACCTTGGCCCATTGGTTTCAAAACAGCAAAAAGAGAAAGTGATGAAACATATGAAGGAAGCAGAGGAGAAGGGAGCAATGAAAATAGTTTCACAAACACCTATTCCTGAAAAGGGATATTTTCTTGCTCCTCACATATTTCTTGATGTTCCTGTAAATACAAAAATATGGGAAGAGGAAACGTTTGGACCTGTAGTTGCTATAAAGGACTTTGAAAATGAAAAGGAGGCAATTGAACTTGCGAACTCCTCTAATTATGCTCTTACCTCTTCCATATGGACAGAGAATAAAAAAAGAGCATGGGAAATTGCTCAGAAACTTGAGGTAGGCACAGTTACTATAAATGACCATATTAGTTCCTTTGTTGAACCATCAGCACCATGGGGAGGTTTTAAATGGAGTGGAATTGGAAGAGTACATGGGGAAGCCGGCTTAAGGGAATTTCTTCAGATAAAATATGTAATGGGAGATTTTAGTAAGAGAAAAACTTTATTCTGGTGGTTTAATTATTCAAAGAAAAAGGTTGAAATTTTAAACGCTACTTTAAAATTTATATATGGAAGGGGTAAGTTAAAAGCAGGATTGAAATTGCTCCCTCATATACCAAGGCTGGCAAAAGAATTGGGAATTTTCAATTTATTTTCAACAATAGGAAAATTGTTTGGAATTTAAAATGGAGGAGGGGATTACCCCTCCCCCTTATTTTTGAATTTAAAGATTTTCCAGTTGTTTGGAAAATTCCTCCTTGGCCAGAAGAATTTTCCAGTTTCTGTCCACCATAGCCTGGATTTCGTCCACGTCTTTCTGGGTAAGATGTCTGAATCTTCCTTGAAGCTTTAGATATTCTATAACAGGCTTAAGAGTTTTAGGTTTTATGTTCACCTTATATCTTTCCCCGTTTTCTATTTCATAGAGGGGGAAAATACCTGTTTGTACAGCGAGTTTTGACAATTTTATAGAAATTTCCGGAGGCGTTTTCCAGCCCGGAGGACATGGGGAGAGAATGTGGATGAATCTGAACCCCTTTGTAGCCTTAGCTTTGTTAACCTTTTTTATTAAATCTTCTGGATATGCTACTGTTGCAGTTGCAAGATATGGGACCCTGTGGGCTGCCAGAATGCCTATTATGTCCTTTTTTGGAGTGGCTTTGGGGAATTTGTAAGGAGTTGTTGTGGTCCATGCCTTGTATGGAGTAGCAGAGCTTCTTTGAATCCCTGTATTCATGTATGCTTCGTTGTCGTAAACAATATATAAAATATTGTCTCCTCTTTCGGCTGCTCCTGAAATGGCCTGTAACCCTATATCGAATGTTCCTCCGTCTCCAGCCCATGCTACAACGTTAACGTCTTCTTTCCCGAGCACTTTCATCGCTGCGGCTACACCTGCTGAAGTTGATGCTGCTGTTTCAAATGGGGCATGAAATAGGGGAACTCCCGCCGCAGAATAGGGGAAAGGTCCGTCTATGACTGACCAGCAGCAGGCTGGAATTGTCAATATTGTCTTTTTCCCCAGAGCTTTTAAAGCAAGTCTCATAGCAAGAGCCCCACCACATCCCTGACATGCAAGATGCCCGGGGCTCATATATTCTTCTCTTGGTAATGTGAGCTTTCTCATAATTTCACCCCCTTCCAGATTATATCCTGTCCTTCATCTTTTCCTTCTACCTCGTGGAAAAGTTCTATGATTTGTTTTGTTGTTATATCTCTCCCTCCCAGTCCCATTATATAGCTAAACACAGGAGGATGATTCTTTACATTTGTCAGGGCTCCCCTTACCTCTGAAGCGATAATCCCTCCTGAACCAGGGGATAGATTCCTGTCAAGGACTATAACCCTTTTTGCATTTGAAAGTATATCTTTTATCTTCTGATACGGGAATGGTCTGAAAACTCTAATTCTCAGTAGTCCCACCTTTTTACCCTGTTCCCTCAAAATATCGACAGCATATCTTGCTGTGGACGCAGCTGTTGATACTGCTACGAGGATGGTCTCCGCGTCGTCGACCTTATAAGGGTCTACCAGTCCGTAATAACGTCCGAAATGTTTTTCAAATTCTTTTCCTTCTTTCTCTATCAGGTCGAGTGCTTCTTCATGGGCTTTGTGAATTTTATATCTTAATTCCATATACCAATCAGGATTAGTCAATCCTCCAAAAGCATGGGGTTCGTCAGGGTTAAGTATATATTCGTTCTTATAGGGTGGAAGGAATTCATCAACCATTTCCTGATCTGGAATTTCCACAGGTTCTGAAGTGTGCGATAGGAAAAACGCATCGAGAACAACCATTGTGGGAAGAAGAACCTGTTCTGAGACTTTATAAGCGAGTATTACTGAATCGAGTACCTCCTGATTGTCCTGAGCGTAAATTTGCATCCATCCGGTGTCCCTCTGGGAAAGAGAATCGGTCTGCTCACTCCATATTGACCAGGGAGGACCAAAAGCTCTGTTTATATTACCCATAACAACAGGAAGTCTTGCTCCTGTAACCCAGTGGAGAACTTCATGCATCAGGGCAAGTCCCTGCGAAGAAGTTGCAGTAAAAGCCCTTACTCCTGAAGCGGAGGCTCCCATTGTAGCAGCCATTGCAGAATGCTCTGATTCCACTTTGATAAATTCTGCCTTTAGAGTCCCATCGGCACACATTTCTGAAAGAAGTTCCACAACCTGTGTCTGGGGAGTTATGGGATAAGCGGCTATAACCTGCACCCTTGAAAGCATTGCCCCAAAGGACAATGCATGGTTTCCTACTATTGCCATTCTCTTCATTTTCCTTCCTCCTCTGTGGATATTGCATTAACCGGACATTCCTCCACACATATCAAACATCCCTTGCAGTAGTCGTAATCAATGGCCACTCTTTCGTCCGGTTCCCTCAAATAAATAGCTGGTTCTGGACAGAATTTCCAGCAGATCATGCAGTCAATGCATTTTTCGTAATCAATAATAGGCCTTAAGTTCCTCCAGCTGGCGGTTTTATTTACTCTCATTGTTCCGAGAGACATGGCCATTGGAGGAAGATCATCCACTTTTTTAAATACAAATTTCTTTTCTTTTGCCATTTCAACCCTCCGTTATTACACTGGAGTAAGCTTCTTCAGCAGCTGCTCTGTTTTCCTTGGGTTTTACAGGAACACCCTCTTCAATTGCATCCAGTAGAGTTTCAAGCTTAACCACGGGAATGATTTTGGCAAATGCACCAGCTATTGCTGTATTTACTATAGGTGCTGCTGTACTTCCAAGCCTGTACTTTAGAGCGATTTTTGTTGCGTTTACTGTGGCTACCCGGTACTCTTTGGGAAAATTCAACTCTGAGGGTTTTTTTGATGTGTTAACCAGAATCCATCCGCCGGGTTTTAATCCGTCTAGGAGAGGTACAGCTCCAATTAGTGTTGGGTCAAGTATAACTATGTGGTCGGGTTCGTAAATTTTGTGCCTTGGCCATATTTTTGTATCAGAAATTCTGGCAAAAGCAGCAACTGGAGCCCCTCTTCTCTCCACTCCGAATTCAGGAAAGGCTTGTACGTATTTGCCTTCCCTGGTCACCGCATCGGCAAGGATTTTGGAGGCCACAACAGTCCCCTGACCCCCTCTTCCGTGAAACCTTATTTCTATCATGAGACCTCCTGATATGAAGTATTTAATTTTTTAGATATAATTCTATATTCAACAGGAATGAATGTCAAATTGCACAATTTTTTAAGAATTGTTATCCTTATTTTCCTGTTTTATTTGATAAAAGGAGGAATAAAATGCCAGAATTCAGCAATCCGTTTTCGGGATTGAAATCCGACAGGAAATTAACGAAGGAAGAACTTATAAGAGCTATACGATTTCTTGTTGCCGCAGAATATGAGGCAGTGCAACTTTATATGCAGCTGGCAGACTCTACCGATAACGAGCTTGCCAGAGAGGTTCTAATTGATATAGCTAATGAAGAAAGGGTTCATGCCGGAGAATTTCTGCGTCTCTTAAAGGAACTTGATCCTGAGGAAGAAAAATTTTATAAGGAGGGTTACAGGGAAGTAGAGGAGATAATAGAAAAGATAAACAAAGGTTGAAAAGTCCGATGTTTGACAATGTAATACTATAAAGTTATTCTTAAAATATGGCTGTAAAAATTTGTCCCAGGTGTGGAAATGAGGTCGAAAAGGATTCCACAACCTGTCCTTTTTGTGGATACGTTTTTGAAGAAGATACAGATACAGTAAAACTGGAAACCTATTCAGATTTCAAGGACCTTACCCCCTTGATGGGGAAAATCGGAGAGAAATATGAGATTCTCAAGTTTATAGGAAAAGGCGGGTTTTCAAAGGTTTTTCTCGTTAGAGATAAGATTCTTGATAGAAGATGTGCCTTAAAGGTTCTGTCTCCTGAGGTGCTGAGTGATCCGGAGATGCTTGAAAGGTTTAAAAGAGAGGCAAAACTCTACGCTGCTTTGGAACATCCGAACATAGTTCCTGTCTACGATGTTGGGATATACAACAATGTAGCCTATATAATAATGAAATACATAGAGGGAAAAACCCTTAAAAGCATAATAAAAGAATTCGGTCCCCTTCCCCTGGAAGATGTTATTAAGATTACAAAAGATATTCTATCAGCTCTTCATTATATGCATAGCAGAGGTGTTATACATCGTGATATAAAGCCGGCAAATGTTATTGTGGAAAAGTCTACAGGGAGGGCAATTCTTGCTGATTTTGGTCTTGCAAAAAAGGTTGGAGAAAGCGCAGGCCTTACCAAAACAGGAGAAATGCTCGGAACTCCATTCTATGTTTCCCCAGAACAGGCAAAAGGAGAAAAGCTAACTCCGGCTTCGGATATTTACTCTATGGGAATAAGCCTTTTTGAGATGGTTACAGGCAAAGTTCCGTTCACAGGAGAAACACCACTTCAGATTATGTGGAAGCATGTGAGAGAACCACTTCCAGCGCCTTCAAAATATAACTCTGATATACCATTATTACTGGAACAAATAATTTTGAAGGCTACCGATAAGAAACCCAGAAATAGATATAAATCTGCTCTTGAGATGAAAAGGGATATAGATAAACTCGAATTTCAAATACGCGGAATGAGAGCTCTTACAGCAAAACATAAGGTTTTGACTCCGAGTAAAATTGTTACTTTACTTGCTGTGCTGGCTGTTGTTGCAGGAGGATATTTCTTTAGAAACAATATAAAGAATTTTGTAGTATCGACGTTTCATTCTGCAAAGGCAAAAATTGTTAAATTTACCGAACCTGCCCCAAAGAGTTCCCCCCAAGAGAAGATTATAGAAGAAAAGAAGGCTGCTACTCCTCGAGAAACCCCGTCTATTGCTAGGGTGGAAATCTCAGCAAACCTTCCGAGTAAAGTGTATATTGACGGTAAATATGTTGGAGAAGCACCACCTGCAATACTTATTTCTCTTAAAGAGGGTAAACACACTGTTAAATTCCTCGCCTCCGGGAGGGTAGGTTACAAAACTCTTTTCGTAAAGGGTGGAAAGGAAAAACAGAGGGTTTATTACCATTTTTCAAAGTACGCTTTTATAAAAGTTATCGACTCCAATCCTCATGCTGAGGTATATCTTGACGGTAAATTCATAGGAATAACCAGATACGAAGGGCTCAAACTTTTGCCAGGAAAACATGTGCTTGAACTCCGAAGAAAAGGATATAAACCTGTAAAAAAGGAAATCCTGGTAAAAGAAGGGGAAACCCTGGAAATCCTTTCTTTTGAGCTGAAGAAAATCAAAGAAGAATAGAAGCAAAAGAAGCAGTCATAAAACTGGCAAGTGTTCCAGCTATAAGCGCTTTAATACTTAACCTGGTTACAAATTCCTTTTTAGAAGGCGCCAGGGTTCCTATCCCTCCTATCATTATTGCGATACTTCCGAAATTGGCAAAACCGCAAAGGGCATACGAAGATATAACTATTGCCCTTTGACTGAGAGTGTGATTAACTATGTGGCTATGTAGCTGAAGATATGCCAGGAATTCATTAAAAACAGTTTTTGTTCCAAGAAGCACACCAACATCTACAGCTTCCTTTGGGGGTATTCCCATGAGAACCGCAAAAGGAGAAAAGGTCCATCCTAAAAGCTTCTCCAGAGTTATCCCCGTCGGTTTGAGCCACGAGTCCACCATATAAATCATTGCCACAAATGCAATCAACATTGCTGCTATTTGAAGGGAAAGAGCCAGACCATCTGATGCACCGTTGGCTGCTGCAGAAACAAGATTTCCCCTGTGCCTTTTGTATTTTACGGATTTGATATCGTATGCAGTCTTCGGTGTTTCTGTCTCCGGAACCATAATTTTTGAAAGGGCAACAGCCGCCGGTGCTGACATGAGAGAGGCTGCCATCAGGTGTCCTGCAGAAGCTCCAAAGCTAACGTATGTAGCCATAACAGAACCTGCTATTGTAGCAAGGAAAGCAGTCATAACAAGAAAAATTTCCGAATCTGTCATTTCCTCAATGTATTCCTTTAACCCTGTTATGGTTTCTATTCCCATGAATATGAACAGTGAAGAAGCAAAGGCTTCGGCACCGGAAATCCCCATGGTTCTGTAAAAAATGTGAGCGAGAATTTTTATGGTGTATTCAATAATTCTGAGATAGGCAAGAACAGCCATGAAGGAGGAAACAAAGATTATTACTGGCAAAACTTTAAAAGCTACAATGGCTCCAATATTTGTGTCATGCACTAATTTTCCGAATAAAAATTCGGCTCCTTTGTCAGAATAACTCAGAAAAGCTAAGAATATCCTGTTGAAAATTTCAAAGAGTTTTATACCCACTGAAGTTTTAAGCATAAATAAAGCCGTTAAAAACTGGAGGAGGAGGCTTATTAAAACAGTTTTCCATGGGATAGCTTTTCTGTTAGAAGATAGTAAAAATGCTATTAAAAGAAAAACAAAAATACCAGTGACAGAGAGAACTTTTTCCATGTTAACCTCCGGCAAAGGTTTTTAATTGTTAATAACATAAGGTTATAATATCAAAGTGAGAAGAATAATTTCTTTATTTTTACTTTCAGTTCTTCTTTTCCCTGCTGTTGTATATGTAGCTAAGGTGGATTCCGCTATACACCCTGTAACTGCAGAATATCTGAGAAGGGTTATTGATAGGGCGGAGGATAGAGGAGCTGACCTTGTTGTTATAGAGCTTAACACCCCTGGAGGACTTGATACGTCCATGCGGAAGATAATGAAAAAAATATTGAATGCAAATGTGCCTGTGGTGGTTTACATTTTTCCTCCTGGAGCGAGGGCCGCTTCAGCGGGATTTTTTATCGCCCTTTCCTCTGATTTTATAGCAATGGCACCTGGAACTAATATGGGTGCAGCGCATCCGGTTGCAATGGGGCAAAAAATGGATAAGGTTATGAGTGAAAAAGTGTCTCAGGATGCCTCTGCTCTTATTCGTTCCCTTGCAGAAAAAAGAGGAAGAGACATTCAAAAAGCTCAGGAAGCTGTTACTAAAAGCAGGTCTTATGATGATAGAGAGGCTATTAAATATAAACTGGCAGATGCTGTTGTTTCCAATTTAAAAGAGCTTATCAGGGTCCTTGATGGAAAAACTCTAAAAAAATTGGATGGAAGAGAGTTTAAACTTAACTTGAAAAAAGCCAGCATTGTTGAAATACCTCAGAGTTTCAGAGAGCGGTTCCTTACTGTTATTGCGGATCCTTCGGTGGCATACTTCCTGTTAATGATAGGTCTTCTTGGACTCTACTTCGAGTTTTCCCATCCCGGAGCAGTCATTCCTGGAGTTGTGGGAGGAATTTCTCTTGTGCTTGCTTTTTTTGCTTTTCAGATACTGCCCATAAATATAGCTGGCCTGCTTCTTATATTGCTGGGAATAGGATTGTTTATAGCTGAGGCAAAGGTTCAGGGATTTGGAATTTTAGGTATAGGAGGAGGTGTGTCTTTGTTTATTGGATCGATAATGTTGATTAAGTCTCCGGACCCCTCTATGAGACCCTCCCTTTCCCTTGTAACTGCTACAGTGATTGGCATAACTTTTATAGTTCTCTTCCTCATTTATCTTATTGCAAGAGCTATTAAGGAAAAACCGATGACTGGCGTGGAAGGGATGATAGGTGAGGAAGGAGAAGTTTTTACCCCCATAAAAGGAGGAAAGGGAAAAGTTTTCGTACACGGAGAAATATGGAATGCAGAATCAGAGCAGGACCTTGAGAAGGGAGAACCTGTGGTAGTAAAAGATGTCCGGGGTATGACCCTGATCGTGGAAAGGAAGAAGTAAAGAAAACACTTCTTTTATTAAGAGTTTCGATGATTGTAGCCTGTATTGACACCTGAGAGAATTCTGATAAAATATAAATCGTTGCGGCTGTAGCTCAACAGGATAGAGCGTGGGATTCCTAATCCCAAGGTTGTGGGTTCGATTCCCGCCAGCCGCACTTTTTTGTTTGACTTCGAAAATCTATCCATAAACCCTGAAAAAGAAGAACCCGTAATTCGTTTACAAAGCTCCTTTTTAAAAGGCATAAATCTTTATCAAGTATTGAAAAAAAAGAGCCCCTATGTTATAATTTTTCACCGTGGCCCGCTAGCTCAATTTGGTAGAGCAACGGACTCTTAATCCGTGGGTTGCAGGTTCGAGTCCTGCGCGGGTCACTTTTCCTTCTCTAAACTCCATTAAATTTTGCTCTAAGGCTTCATTGTTTTTATAATTTTTCCCAGAATCATAAAAGGAAGGTGAATATGAGAAGAATAATATTGTTTCTTCTTATAATTCCCGTTCTATTTTCTTTTGAGTTTGGAGCTTTTGATCCTCCTTACTGGAACGGGGTGGTTATTTATGAGTCAGGAAAAATATATGGATTCAGATTCGCTTTCAATAAAAATGGAAAAATAGCCGATGGGTATGATACGTTCTTTTTGGTTCACGATGTAGGACCCTTTGCACCTGATGGTTCATATGCAGAGGTTAGTTTTGATACCTCCCTTCCCTTTGGACTTGGAGGTAAGACCCCCATTCTCAAGAAGGAAATAAAGCCTGGTATATTAACTCTTAGATATGGGAAGTTTGGTAATGGAATAGTGGGAGAACTCGGCATTCCTGAGAATATTTCAGTTGAGCTGATTTTTTACTCTCCCTGGGGAATGGGAGAGAAATTTATCCTGGAGGGGAACAAAGTATTTTCTGAAGACGGGAAGTTTGTGTTTATTCCCCTTGATTCTTCGTTGAAAATGGAGAAGGAAGCCGGGAAAGTAAGAATGCATATAGACAAAAGAAGATTTTATTTCTATGCAGGTTTTGAGAATTTCTCCAGGGATTCGCGCTGGATTGTGAATTATTTGAACGAAAATAAGAAAAAATATGAGAATAAAAGACCAAAAGCAAAAGGAGAATGGGAAGGTCTAATTTCCTCTATAACCAATAATCTTTTCTGGATGAAACTTCTCCAGCCTGACAAGGGCAGGATTTATATCCCTGCTGGAAGGAGATGGATTTTTCCTGGACCCGATGGTAAGCCTGACCTCTGGACAATGTTCGAATGGGATTCGTTTTTTAATGCTCTTGAAGCATCAGTGGAAGATTGCAGACTTGCAGAAAATGAAATAGAAGCTGTGCTGGATACCCAGTATCCATGGGGAAACATTCCTAACTGGCGTTCGGCAAGAAGCGGTAGTCCTGATAGAGGTCAACCACCTGTAGGTGCTTTCGCTGTCCTGAAGACATATCTAAAATGCGGAAATCTCTCTTTAATAAAGAACTCATATGAAAGACTGAAAAAATTTCATTTATACTGGAGCAGAAATGTTGGAAAGCATCTCAAAAGAGATGGGAATAACAATGGCCTCTATGAATGGGGAAGCGATACCGAATTGATACCTTCAGGAATTCCTCAATGGGAAAAGGATGCTCCAGGAAGATTAAGAGCAGCGTGGGAGTCCGGGCAGGATGATCTTCCAAATTTTGATAATGTTAAATTCAATGAGCAAACCAATACACTTGAGATGGATTGTATTGACCTCTCATCTTTATATGCTCTGGATTCATGGTCATTGTGGAAAATGGCAGAATTGCTTGGAAATGATAAGGACAGGGCTTTCTTTGAAAGAGAATTTGTGGAAGTTTCGGACAAAATAAATTCATTTATGTGGGATGATAAAAAGCATTTTTATTTTGACAGATACTGGAATGGAAAACTGTCGAATTCAAAGGCGTCTTCAAATTTTTATCCTCTTTTAGCAGGGGTCGCAGACGAGGAAAGGGTTAAATATTTGATTTCCCATCTTTTAAATCCTTCGGAATTCTGGGGGGATTTTGTCATCCCAACAATTTCCCGGGACAATCCATCATTTAATGACCAGCAATATTGGAGAGGAACAATATGGCCTCCTACCAATTATCTCGTTTATCAGGGTCTTAAAAGATACGGTATTGATTTAATAGCTGCAGAATTCGCAAGAAAAAGTGCCAGGCTGTTTTTGAATAGCTGGAAAAATTACAGGCTATGCAGAGAAAATTACGATTCGAGAACGGGTGAAGGTGGAGGCCAGAGATATCAGAGCTGGGGGCCATTGTTTGCCCTTGTTCTTCTGGAGGATTTTATAGATGTTTCACCTTTCTTTGGCCTTTCGGTCGGGAACCTTGCGGCTCAGGGCGAGACTGTATTTGAGAACTTAGTTCTTGCAGGGAATAAGTACAATTTGAAAGTTAGTACAGAATCGCTGGTCCTTTATAAAAATGGGAGCAAACTTTTGGAGTTTAAGGGTAGAGGAGTATTGAAAAATATAGTTGAGAAAAATGGTAAAGTGAAACTGGATGTGAATGTGTATTCTAATAAGATGTTTATAAGAAAGAGAGAAGGAGAGTGGGTGAAACTGGGAAAAGGAATACACAGGGATATAATCCTTTAAGTGGAGGATGAAGATGAGAAAAATTCTTGCTATGGTCTTTCTCTCATTTACACTTTTTTCAGCTGTGAATTTTTCCAGATCGTTTTTTGGTGTTTTTGGTAAGAGGGCTTCTATAATGGGAAGGATTGACGGTAGTGTGCTGGAAGTATGGGTTTATCCATATAAAGTTTTACATGATTTTTCATTTACTGTGATAGTGGAGGGAGAAGAACAAAATCCTTATTCCAGGTTGTTTACATATGATTCATCTGCTATTGAATTAAAAAGAACTTATTTAGGAGATTCCTGGAAGATTACAGAAGAAATTTATCCTGCACTTGATACAGCTTATGTTTACTTTGTTTATAACATCTATAATTCTCGGCCGATAGAGCTGGAATTTTCTTTCAAACCCGATCTTTCACCGATGTGGCCAGCCTGTCTTGGGGGGAAATTTTCCTACTGGGATGAGAGGGGATATTTCGTTCTTTCAGAAGCAACATGGAAAAATTTTGCACTTATAGGATTTCCTGAGGGCGAAAAAGAAGGAAGGCTTCCCGCTCACAAACTTCCGGGAGGTAAGCTCAGATATAGAGTATCCCTTGGTGAAGGGAATCATACTATAGTTGTTCCCATAACAGCCACATCAGGAAAAATCGAGAAAATAACAAAGGACTTTGAAGCAAACAAGGGAAATTTTGATGATGTCAGGCTCGAAAGGAAAAAATTTGTAAAAGAATTTCTGAGGAACTTTCTCATTGTGGAAACTCCAGATTCGAGATTCAACAGAGCAATTCAATGGGCAATGTTGAATTTGAATTTTGCTTTTGTAAACAATCCAAGGCTCGGAGAAGGTCTTGTAGCAGGATATGGCCTTTCAGGAGAGGGCGAAAGACCGGGATTTGCCTGGTTTTTTGGAGGCGATGGAGTTATAAATTCTCTGGGTATTCTTGGCTACGGAGATTTTGAGGGTGTAAGAAAAGAGATAGAGTTTTTGTTTAAATATCAAAGAAAGGATGGAAAAATCCCCCACGAAATTTCACAATCAGAGGGCTTTGTTAAATGGTTTAAGGATTATAGTTTTCCATATTTCCATGGAGATACCACCCTTTATTTTGCAATTTTGCTTGATGCTTATGTTAAATGGAGTGGTGATAAAGCGATTTTAAGAAGATATTTTGGGAGAATTTACAGACTTATGAACTGGATGTTAATGGCTGATGCTGATGATGATGGCATTGTGGACACCGAGAGAGCAGGAACTGGTGCTTCTGAGACAGGACCGCTGAGACAGAAGATGAAGACAGATATTCTTCTTGCAGGGCTTTCCATAAAGGCATGGGAAGCCATGAGGGATATTTGGACAATACTTCGTTCCAGAAGGAACATTCTTCTATCCCAGAAATATTATGAACGATCTAAGAAGAATTTTGAAAAACTATTCTGGGAGGACTCTCTTGGTTATTATGTGTATGCGATAAAAGATAGTGGAAACATAAAGGAAGTGACAATATGGCCAGCTATTCCAATGAGATTTGGGGTGATGGACATGGATAAAGGGAAGAAAGCATCAAAAATAATCTCAACACCCTGGTTGTCTACGGATTGGGGGACGAGATTTCTGAGTTCCAGTTCAAAATATTATGACCCTGTAAGTTATAATAATGGAGCTGTATGGCCCTTTCTTACCGGATTTTCTTCCCTTGCCCTTTACAAATACGGAAACCCCTATCATGCTTTTTCCCTTCTTCAGGCAAATGTGAACATTATCCAGGATTTTGATCCGGGGTTTGCTACGGAACTACTCTCCGGAGAAATTTACAGGCCACTTGACCAATCGGTTCCCGATCAGATATGGTCAAGCGGGACGACTATTTCAGCCTTTGTAGAAGGATTAACAGGAATAGAGCCCGATGCGATTTCAAAAAAGATAACTTTGAAACCCAGAGTGCCACTTTACTGGAAAAATATGAAGGTTCAAAATTTAAAAACGGGTAATGGTTTTATTAATTTAATTTATAAAAGAAACTGGAATATGATTAAATTCAGGGTGGAAGCGCATAATCTTAAGGGATACATTATTGATTTTGAACCTGAGATACCCGCTTTAAAGAAAACCCTCTATTTAAATGGCACGCCAACAAATGTAGTTTCTCCCATTTCTATTGGAAATTCTGAAACTGCAGTGGACATTACAATAAAAATGGAGGATTTTGCGTTTCCTTTTGTAAGAATAGACCCTGCCCCTGGGGACTTTTCCGGCTCCGTAATAATTGAGGATTTTAATCTGAATTCTGATGGTTTTAACATAAATCTCTGGGGAAAGGGAAATGACGGAGTTTTTATTTTGTCTGACAGAAGTTTTACATGCGAAGAAGCCAAAGTTATTAAAATAAGCACATTAAGAAAAATTCTGGTGGATTTTGGCTCTGACTGGAAAAAAGTCAGCTTAAAATGCTATTTCAAATAAAAGATCTTCTTTCTTATGCCAGAAGGGTAAAAAACACCAGGTTGGTCCTTTTTTCGAGAGATGTTCCTTCGGAGAACTTTTTAAAATTTTTAAGAAACAAACACAGATATAGAGATATAGCTGTGGTTGAAAAAGATAAATATAAAGGCAGATGTTTTAAATTATACAAGCCAGACATGGAGCTGAAGATTTCCATTTCTGATAGTCTATTAGCTATGGCTGTTGCCTCTTCTATTTTACTCCTTTCGCCCTTGGTCCTATTACAGCAGGAGAAAGAGATTGACCGATTCGTTGTATGGAGAAGACATGGCAGGTGGAAAAACTCCTCCGATTTTCTTCGCCATGTGAGAATCGCTGAATATGCCATGATAGATTTAGTTGAAAAGGTCTTGTCTCAAGAGGTTGCAGTGAAAGACGGTGAAAAGAGGTTTTGGAGATTGGAGGATGTGGGGGATGTCCCTCTGATAGATTATCTTTTAGTTAACGGAATGTTTCTGGTTGTTCTTTATGTTCTATAAATGGCTTTTGACCTCACCTATTTTTTCTTTTAAAATTTTTCTCTACAAAAAAATAGCGGAGGGGTCATGCTAAAAAAATATTTTTCACTGCTTACTATGGCAGGAATTCTGGTGCTATTCCAGGGAAGGTTAATATTTGGATGTACCAATATCCTTGTTACCAAAGGTGCATCAGCTGATGGTTCGACCATGATAGCGTATGTGGCAGATTCACATACTCTTTATGGAGAGCTTTATTATTTCCCGGCACAGGACCACCTACCCGGGGAGATGCTTGACATTTATGAATGGGACACTGGAAAATACCTAGGAAGAATAAAACAGGTCCCGCACACTTTAGCTGTAGTTGGTAATATGAATGAATACCAGGTTTCAATTGGAGAAACCACCTTTGGTGGAAGACATGAATTGAGAAATCCTAATGCTATTCTTGATTACGGAAGTTTGATGTACATAGCCCTTCAGAGGGCCAGAACTGCCAGAGAAGCAATAAAAGTAATGACAGACCTTGTGGCAGAGTATGGATATTACAGTGAAGGAGAATCCTTTTCCATAGCAGATCCCAATGAGGTATGGATTCTTGAAATGATTGGAAAGGGACCAAAAGAAAAGGGCGCAGTCTGGGTAGCGTGCAGGGTGCCCGATGGATATATTTCAGCCCATGCCAATCAGTCAAGAATAAGAAAATTTCCCCTTAACGACCCTGAAAAATGCATTTATTCAAAGGACGTTATTTCCTTTGCCAGGAAGATGGGTTATTTCAAAGGGAAGGATGAAGATTTTAGCTTTGCAGATGCTTATGCACCCGCTGATTTTGGGGCTCTCAGATTTTGTGAAGCAAGGGTCTGGGATATTTTCAGAAGAGCAGCCCCTTCGCATAAATTTTCCATGGATTATGTGAAGGGCAATCCCAAAGCAGAACCACTTCCACTCTGGATTAAACCGGACAAAAAGCTTTCAGTAAGGGATGTAATGGAACTTCTCAGGAGCCATTTTGAAGGGACGGAGCTTGATATGACAAAAGATGTTGGGGCAGGACCATTTAAATTGCCCTACAGATGGAGGCCCCTGATCTGGAAACTGGATGGTAAAAAGTACTTCAATGAGAGGGCAATATCAACACAGCAGACGGGTTTTTCCTTTGTGGCCCAGGCTCGTTCATGGCTTCCGAATCCCATAGGTGGAGTTCTCTGGTTTGGAGTGGACGATACATACAGTACTGTCTACGTTCCCATGTATTGTGGAATTAAAAAAGTCCCCTATAGTTATTCTTCTGAAGCAGGCTCTTTCGACAGATTTAGCTGGGATTCTGCGTTCTGGGTTTTCAATTTTGTTTCTAATTATGCCTATTCACGATATTCAGATATGATTAAAGATATTCAAAAGGTTCAAAGGGAACTTGAGGGAAAATTCATTGCAGAACAGTCACGGATAGATAGAGCGGCTCTTGCACTTTATAAAAAGTCTCCTGAGCTTGCCAGAGATTATCTCACGAAGTATTCTGTAGATCAGGCAGAAATGGTTGTAAGGAGATGGAAGAAACTCGGTGAATTTTTGATATGGAAGTACCTTGATGGGAATGTAAAAGATGAATTTGGACATGTAAAACATCCTGGCTATCCTGAAGAATGGTATAGAACCATTGTGAGGGAGACAGGAAAGAAATTTCTCGTTCCCGAGAAAAAGAAGAAGTAATTTACTAGTATAGCAGTGTAGCCTGTTTGATTATAATTTTAAGTGGGTCTACAACTATTTCCAGTTTCTGTAAATGTCTTCCCTGTTTATGGGTAAGTTGTTGCTTCCGTCGGGATAATTTTTTACCAGCAGTGCTTGATGAAGACCAAAGAGCTCTGTTTTGAAGCCATAGCTTGACCCGTTAAGGAAAATTCTCCATGTTCTAAAGACTACCTCATCCACATATTTGAGAGCTTCTTCCATTTTACTTTCCAGTCTTCTTGCCCAGTGCCAGAGAGTTTTTGCGTAGTGTTCTCTGAGATTTTCAACATCCCTTACCTCAAATCCTACCCTTTCTGCAACCGATAATGTGTGAGATATAGAATGTAGTTCCCCATCCGGGAAAATGTAAGTATCGGAAAAAGACCATCTTCTTGGTGTTTTCTTGGGAGTTCTTCTTGTTATGCCGTGATTGAGGAAAAGACCCCCGTGTTTTAGTAATTTGTAGGCCCTTCTGAAATATTCTTCGAGCATGTTTCTCCCCACATGTTCAAACATGCCAATGCTCACTATCTTATCGAAACTTGACCATTCTTCAACTTCTCTGTAGTCCCTGTATTCTACCCTTATTCTATCCTGCAGACCCAGTTCCTTTATTTTCTCGTTTGCATATTCAAATTGATTCTTACTCAGGGTGATTCCATAGCCTCTTATGCCATATTTTTGAGCAGCGTATATAAGAAAACCACCCCATCCGCATCCTATATCAAGCACTTTTTCCCCTTCCTTTAATCTGAGTTTTCTGCAAATCAGCTCAAGTTTGTTTCTCTGGGCAGTGTGTATATCCTCGTCCCAGTTCCTGAAGTAGGCACATGAATAATTCATAAGTTCATCGAGCCACAGAGAATAGAACTCATTTGATACATCATAATGATAAGAAATTGCCTGTTTATCTCTCTCGATAGAATGAGTCTTACCTCTAAGTTTTGCTGCCTTTCTGTTGCTGTGGAGTTTTTGAAAATTTATTTTAGCGTTGAGAAGTCCAAGAATTTTGGACCAAAAGAAAGGGTTTTTCACAAGCTTTTTGTACTTTTTTTCAATATGTTTTTCCAGTGAAAATAGCGCTATCATGTCTCCATCGACATCGAATTCTCCATAAATGAAAGCCTCTCCCAACCTTTTGTCCACAGGGAAGGCCAGCATGCTTGCAAGTGTTTTTGGATGATTAAGTTTTACTGTAAATACAGGTTCTCCGGCTCCTTCAGGCTTCCACTCGGTCCCATCCCATAGTTTAAAGGAAAAATTTTTAAAATCAGAGTCTGCAAAAAACATTTCAAGAAGCTGAAGATTACGTTCCCTTAATTTTTCATCCTTCATCCTTTGCCTCCTTAATAATTTTTTCCACTATTTTTTTCATTCTCGCCATGTGAGACCCATCCCAATAAACTCTACCGCATTTTTTACAAATTGAAAACTTGGTGGCGTTTTTGAAGGCTATAGGAGGAACCAGTTTTTCCGCATCTTCCCTCTCTATTTCTTTTAATTCTCCGTTGCACACAGGGCATCTTGTAAAAGGCTTAATGTCTTTCTCCAGATGGAAAGCTCTGACCACCTCCTTCAGTTCGTCTCTCCATGATTTTGCAAGCACAAGATATCCACCCTTTGCAGCAAGCTCCCTATCCTTTGTGAGAAGTATCCGCATCTCCGCTGTTGCGATCATCAGCAACTGATTGTCGTCAATGCTACAATCAAAGAATGTATCGTAACCAAGAATCCTCAGCCATCTTGCCAATTTCCCCATCATGCAGTCAACAGCGAATTTTCTCATGATTTTTGAATCTGTTAGTTAATATTGAAAGCAAAGTTAAGTAAAAAAAGCCATATTCCCTGGAGGGTTCAAATTCCGTTCCCTCATGCCATTCGTTAAATGTTGATGCAATTATCCCTTCAGGGTCCTGTGCAAGGGCAAATGAAAAGAGCTGAAGCAGGGTATTCCCGTTATTTCTTGGAACGAACAGAGTGTTAGCGTTGCATCCTTTTCTGTTATCAAAACCAGGAAAGACAGGAAGTAAAACAGGACAATTCTTTATATTTGATAATACATTCGCCCATCTGAAGTACATTGTCTGAGTTTTTCGGTCAGCTCTCTGGAAAAAAATAGGGAGGTAAAAATAAATTCCATCGAATTCCCGGGATGTAGTGGAATCTTTCGTATGAGCGAAGTAAAAAGGATTGAAGCCGTTTGCTTTTACAATTCTAAATGTTTTTCGCCAGAAACTCTGATTGAACTGATCTGCCGAGAAAAAGAAAAACACAGGCCTGTTTTTTATTTTTAAGTAATTAGGTAAGAGTGAAAATGTTTTTAGAATATAAATTATTTGTGTGGCAGCATATTCCGGGGAAACTTCTATTGGATAATCAGGAAAGGGAAAAGAAACTGCAAAATTAAATTTTTCCTTTATGGCTTCATTTACAAATGAATTTATCCCTTTGATTGAATTATTTTCCCCAAACCATGGAATAATAAAGGCATCAATCCCTGAAGATTTAGCCCATTTTATGTGGGTTTTTATAACTTCAGGAGATGAAGAGTCATAGGGTCCCAGTAAAGGGAAATGAGCCGCGTTAATATCTCCTATATCAGGATTGTGACCGCAAGAATTCCAGTGTATCCATTTTCCTGAGGGCCCTTCTGGATTTCCGTACCATGTGTAATAAAAGCTCAGAACAAGCCTTTCAAAAGATAAGTCCTTTTGGAATTCTTCCATTTCTCCAGGAAGACTAACCGTGAAATTTTTTGAGTTTACGTCGCTTCCACTTAAAAAATTGGTCAAAGTTTTCTTCTTTTCATTCCAGTTAAACTCCAGCCTTACTTTTCCTATAGAACCTTTCTTTATATTAATGGTGTCTCTGTATGGTATTTGAAAAAAATACAGAGTAAAAGTTCCCTGGCAGATTTTTCCCTTATCCTGAATGAGGACGATGTGGTCAGGATAGCACCTGAATCTTTTCCCTATTTGATTTCCACTGCATAGGGCAATTCTTGCGGATTTAAAAGTAATTATAGTCCAATCAGTTGATGAATATATGCGAAGGTTTGTGCGAAAAACGGATATGGATGCCAGTGGTAGAGCGAAGAGAATGAGTAATATCCTTCTCATACTTCTATGGTAACACCCGATGAGATACATTGTAAAAACCTATTTTTATGATAAAATTTAATATGATTGATTTTTACAGCTTAAGAAATCGGAGGCAAGATGTTAAATAAAATCCTGGAATTGATATTTGGAACTAAAAATGAAAGAGAATTGAAAAAATTAATGCCCCTTGTTGAAAAGATAAATTCCCTTGAGCCTGAAGTTCAGAAGCTCTCTAACGAACAGTTAGCTGCAAAAACCGATGAATTTAAAAAGAGGCTTGCTGATGGGGAAACAATGGATGATCTTCTTCCTGAAGCCTTTGCTGTGGTAAGAGAGACTGCAAGAAGAACGGTGGGTATGCGGCATTTCGATGTTCAGCTTATGGGAGGCATTGTTTTGCATCAGGGGAAAATTGCGGAAATGAAAACAGGAGAAGGAAAAACCCTCGTTGCCACACTACCAATATATTTAAATGCTCTTGATGCAAGAGACCTTGATGGAACTCCAAGAGAAGGCAAAGGTGTTCACCTTGTTACTGTCAACGATTACCTTGCAAAAAGAGACGCTTTGTGGATGGGACCTATTTACCTTCTTCTTGGTCTTACTGTGGGTGTTATTCAGCATGAGTCTTCATTCCTTGTGGAATGGGAAAACAAAGAGCGTTTTACAACAAAACTTGTTCCCTGTTCCAGAAAAGAAGCTTATCTTGCAGATATTACCTACGGAACCAATAATGAATTTGGATTTGACTATCTAAGAGATAATATGAAATATTCCATTGAGGATATAGTCCAGAGAGGGCATAATTATGCAATAATAGATGAGGTAGACTCCATACTTATTGATGAAGCAAGGACTCCTCTCATTATTTCTGGACCCTCTGAAGAATCCACATCAATATATTACAGAATTGATGATATCGTTAGAACTTTGAAGAGGGATGTTCATTATGAAGTTGACGAAAAAACAAGGACTGTTGTACTAACAGAAGCTGGTATAGATAGGGTTGAGAAGGCACTAAAGGTGGGAAATCTTTTTGATATAAGAAATATGGACTATGTCCATATGGTTTATAATGCGCTTAAAGCTCACACACTTTTTAAAAGGGACAAGGATTACATAGTAAAAGATGGAAAAGTAATAATCGTTGACGAGTTTACAGGAAGACTTATGCCAGGTAGGCGTTACAGTGAAGGTTTACACCAGGCTCTTGAGGCAAAGGAAAGGGTTAAAATTCAGCAGGAATATCAGACTCTTGCCTCCATAACTTTTCAGAATTACTTTAGAATGTACAAAAAACTTGCAGGTATGACAGGAACAGCAGCTACCGAAGCTGCAGAATTTGCTGCTATTTATGACTTGGATGTTGTGGTAATACCCACTAATAAACCAATGATAAGGAAAGACCACCCTGATGTTGTCTACAGGACAGAAGATGAAAAATGGGAAGCAGTTGTAAATGAAATAGAAAGACTTCATAAAAAAGGACAGCCAGTCCTTGTAGGAACCCTTTCTATTGAAAAATCAGAGCACCTTAGCAGGCTTCTTTCAAAAAGAAGAATAAAACATGTGGTTCTAAATGCAAAGTATCATGAGAGGGAAGCTGAGATAGTGGCTCAGGCAGGAAGATTGGGTGCTGTCACTGTTGCTACAAACATGGCAGGTAGAGGAACCGATATTATACTGGGTGGAAATCCCGAATACCTTGCCAGAGAGATGCTGAAAAAGAAGGGCAAGGACCCTGCAGCAGTTTCCAGGGAAGAATGGGAAAAAGTTTACCAGGAGGCAAAAAAAATAACAGATGAAGAGCATAAAAAGGTTATAGAACTCGGGGGATTATTTATTCTTGGAACTGAGAGGCACGAAAGTAGAAGAATAGATAACCAGCTCAGAGGAAGGTCTGGACGTCAAGGAGACCCTGGAGAAAGTAGATTTTATCTTTCCTTGGAAGATGAGCTTATGAGGATATTTGGTTCTGATAGGATTTCGGGTCTGATGCAAAGACTCGGAATGGAAAGAGGGGTGCCCATAGAGAGTAAACTGGTATCAAAAACCATAGAAAGGGCCCAGAAACAGGTTGAAGCTCAGAACTTTTCCATAAGAAAACACGTTCTTGAATACGACGAAGTTATGAACAAGCAGAGGGAAGTAATTTACAAAAAGAGAAGAGAAATTCTTGAAGGTAAAGACCTGGGTCCGGAGATAAAGGAAATAATAAGAGACATTCTTTCCTGGATAATAGACGAAAATTGTCCCCAAAAAACCCCGGTGTCGGAGTGGAACTGGGAGACCCTTGAGAAGATGTTAAACTATCATTTTGCTTTTTCTCTTAAAGAGATAGAGTTGGACAGGGAATCCATAACAAGGGAAGAGCTTGAAGAGAAAATATATGATGAACTTATAAGAAGATACGAGGCAAAAAGGGAGAGAGCTGGAGAAGCGATGAAGGAGATGGAACGTTTTGTTATGCTTCAACTTATAGATAAATACTGGAAGGACCATCTCCTTGCAATGGATCACCTTAGAGAGGGTATCGGTCTTAGAGGTTATGCTCAGAGAGACCCTCTTGTGGAATACAAGAGAGAAGGTTTTGAAATGTTCACCCAGATGTTGAACAGAATTGAAGAAGATGCTGTTAGATATATTTTCCTCTATGAGCCAATTACAGAGGAAGAAATGGAAAAAATAAGAGCAAGACAGAAACAGCCCAAGGCAAGGCCGGTGCTTTCGAGAAAAAAGAAAAAAAGGAGGAAACATGGATGATATAAAAAAAGGAAAAATAGTAGGGGAAGCCCTTACCTTTGACGATGTTCTGTTGCTCCCAGCTTATTCAGAGGTGCTACCGGCTGAAACCGATGTTTCCACGATGTTTACAAGAAAAATAAAATTGAACATTCCCATTGTTTCAGCTGCCATGGATACAGTTACAGAGTCCAAGATGGCGATAGCTCTGGCACAACTTGGGGGTATTGGTGTTATTCATAGAAATATGGAGATAGAAGAGCAGGCAGAGGAGGTTGATAGGGTTAAAAGGTCTGAAAGTGGAATGATTTTTAAACCTATTACAGTCAATCCAGAAGATACTATAGATTATGCGACAAAGATGATGGCAAAATATAAGATTTCTGGTGTTCCTGTAGTGAATAGAGATGGGAAACTTGTGGGAATTTTGACCAATAGAGACATCAGGTTTATAACGGATTATTCAATTAAAGTAAAGGAGGCCATGACCAAAGACGGCCTTATTACTGTAAGGGAAGGAATTAGTCTTGAGGAGGCGAAGGAACTGCTTCACAAGCATAGAATAGAGAAACTTCTGGTTGTGGATGAAAACTTCAGGCTTAAAGGGCTGATCACTGTAAAAGATATAATGAAAAAGATAAAGTATCCCAATGCTTCCAAGGATAAATTGGGAAGGCCAATGGTGGCAGCTGCCGTGGGGGTAGGTAAGGATGCTGAGGCAAGGACAAAAGCACTTGTGGATGCAGGAGTTGATGCCATCGTTATAGATACCGCCCATGGTCACTCTAAGAAGGTTCTGGATACACTTGAAAAACTGAAGAATAAGTTCCCTGATGTTCAAATAGTCGCCGGAAATATAGCTACCCCAGAAGCTGCTGAGGCCCTTATTAAAAGAGGCGCAGATGCTGTTAAAGTAGGTGTAGGTCCTGGTTCAATATGCACAACAAGGATTGTTACAGGAATAGGAGTTCCTCAGATAACAGCTGTAATGATGGTGGCAGAGATGGCTAGTAAATATGATGTTCCAGTTATAGCTGATGGAGGAATTAAGTATTCTGGAGATATAACTAAAGCAATTGCTGCAGGGGCTGATTCTGTTATGATAGGAAGCCTTTTAGCAGGTACCGATGAAAGTCCTGGTGAACTGGTGCTTTATCAGGGAAGAACATATAAAGTTTATAGGGGCATGGGCTCACTTGAGGCTATGAGAAAGGGGAAAAGCAGGGACCGTTATTTCCAGGAGGAAGAGATAAACGAGGCAAAACTGGTTCCTGAAGGAATTGAAGGAAGAGTCCCTTATAGGGGATCAGTGATGCAGATGGTTCCTCTCCTTGTAGGCGGGCTTCGCTCAGGTATGGGATATACTGGTGCCAGAACTATAAAGGAACTAAAGGAGAAGGGACAGTTTGTAAAAATTACCCCTGCTGGTTTCAGAGAAAGCCACGTGCATGATGTAATAATAACAAAAGAGGCTCCTAACTATAGATTGGAATGAGTTTACTTCTGGCAGTTTCCCTTGCACTGCAGATGTTTAACAAAGGAGTGGACCTTTATTATCAGGGAAAATACAGAGAGGCAATAGTAGCGTTTACAGAAGCTGTTAGACATGACCCCTATCTCTGGAAGGCCTACAGGGAAAGAGCTCGAGCAAAAGAAAAACTTCAGATGTTCAATGAGGCTTTGGAAGATGTAAATGAGTATCTTTCTCATTTCTCTGAAGACCAGACGGCTCTTTATCTTAGGGTAAGACTATATTTAAAATTAAAGAAATATAAGGAAGCATTGAACGATGTAGACAGATTACTCGAAATTGCCCCGGAAGAACCTTATTATGTTTATTCCAGGGCGTTGATACTTGAAAGGCTCGGAAACCTCA
>Ga0190334_1000082_pt1 | contig 45079 bp, 42 predicted proteins | sample 48720478_MG_FD_161270 | JGI IMG/M metagenome (GOLD analysis project Ga0190334, IMG submission 161270) | Hydrothermal vent sediment bacterial communities from Southern Trench, Guaymas Basin, Mexico - 4872-04-7-8_MG | ecosystem: Environmental > Aquatic > Marine > Hydrothermal vents > Sediment ... | reverse complement strand
TTGGCACGAATACACTTCGGATTTACATTTGAACCCGACACGAGCTCATTACCAATTTTATACGCTCCTCTTAAGGTAGATCAAGAATTTGCTCCGTGGAATAACGAAACTGGTCCTTATCATTCAAATAATCCCATTCAAGGTTTAGATTTGGCAATTGTATACTTATCACAAATGCTACATTTCCATTTAAATATAGATGTTCTTAAAGAACATAAAACACCAACACCAGATGTAGGATTAACAGATTATAATAATCAAACTCACCAGCTCAGAGTCGGAAACTATCTTGGCTCTGCATTTGGAGCTCAACAACTTGATTTTGTCGATATTAAAGGACCAGAATATGAATATGGGTATAAAAATAATACTAAACTTGCTAATGCAACTAGTAACAATATTCAATTAGCGTTATATGAAGCTGAGATCGAGCGTCATGATACATTCAAGGATCCATCTGGTAAAAAATTCTCGACTTTTTCTACGAATATAAGCCTTGATATTAGTTACGATGTTCTTGCTTACGCAATATGTTATCCTGAATTTGAAGATGGTAATGGAATCTGGCACGACCCAACTTTCTCGGTCTACATGATCTTCGAAGCTAAAGGATTCTGGGCGTTAATACTACTCATTGCTGGTGTAGGATTCGTGGGCATTGCCACAATCTTGATAAAGAGGCGCAAGGACGCAAGGTTCTAAATAATTTTAATATAGAATTAAGAATTTTTTTTATTTTTTTTATTTTTTACTTTCTTTACTGATTTTTCTTTAACTTATAATTAGTTGTTTTGAAATTTGAATGATTTTTACAATGTTAAGACTCGATTTAATAATTTTTTTTATTCAAACTAGTTAAAATATATCTATTATATATTGTGATGATCAAAATTCAAAAAATTCTTTAAAGTTAATACTTTAAGATAATAAAGAATTTTTAGGTTTAATATAAGAATCATATCTTAAGAAGTGAAGATAATGCCAATTAAAAAAAATGATAAGTATCAAGTAAATGAAAATAAAAGATGGTTTCAAAAATGGTGGCCTGAAAACGTGCCAAAGAACATTGATTTTCCAGAAATGACGCTGGCAGAATTCTTAGATAAGCAAGTTGAAAAATATGCTGATGACCATTTTCTATGGTTTTTAGATACATGGATGACTTACAAGGAATTTCAAAAGCACGTGTTGTCGTTAGCTACAGCATTACACGAGATGGGTGTAAAGAAAGGAGATGTTGTCGCAATGCACTTGCCCAATTGCTTTCAATACATTATGGGATATTATGCTGCCACTCGAATTGGAGCCATTGCAAGTGGAATAAATCCAACATATCAACCAATGGAAATCTTACATCAACTTGACATCATAAAGCCAAAAGTTTTAATTGTCCTAGATGCCTTGTACAAACCATACATCCAACCAATAATTGACAAATCATCCATAGAAAAAGTAATCTACACTAATATTGCTGATCTTGCTCATGGATTAGGATTTAAAAGAGTTTTAGGAAAACTTTTAGGCAAAATCCCTAAAGGAAAAGTCGATTATCCTGGTGCCGTGCCTTTAATGAAGCTTCTAGAAACAGAACCGAACCCTCCAAAAGTTGAAATTGATGTGAAAATTCATCCAGCAACTTATATCATGACCGGTGGTACCACTGGGTTGCCAAAGGCAGCTGTATTAACACATTTTAATGTCGTATCAAATGCTATTCAATGCATGTATTGGTTAGGAGGAGAACAACCAGGATTAGGAAATATTGGCGTGCTACCTCTCTTCCACTCATTTGCCCACACCGTTGTCATGAACACCACGGTTGCTTTTGGTGGATGGATAATGCTCTTCCCAAAACCGCCGACTCAAGCAGAATTATGTGCCCATATAGAAAAATTGCCTGCACCAAAAGGCTTTGTTTATGCTGGAGCTGAAGTATTATTCAAGAGATTAGCAGAATTTGAAGATTTGAAAAAATATCCAAATGTAATGGGCAAGCTTAAATTATGCGTTTCTGGTGCTGGACCACTTCATCGTCCTGTTAGGGATGCATTCGTTGAAAATACAGGTGGTAGGATAGTGGAAGGCTATGGATTGACTGAGACTACTCCAGTGGTTTCAGCAGGTAATTTATTTGGCGAATCACCCATAGGAACTATAGGAATGCCCTTCCCAGGAACAGAATGGGGCATTTGGCCAATTGAAGACTTTTCCAAGGGTCCTATATGTTTAGGAGATCCTGATGATACTAACTTTGGTGAAGAACACACTGGAGAATTATGCGTGCATGGCCCTCAAGTCATGTTAGAATACTTGAATAAACCAGATGAAACTGCCGAAACTATTAAGGAATATGATGGAAAATTATGGCTACTTACTGGAGATATTGGATTCATGAATGAAGATGGAACTGTAGAATTACGTGATAGAAAGAAACAATTAATTAAATATAAGGGATATAGTGTTTATCCAAAAGAAGTCGAAGAATTATTAATGAAACATCCTGAAATTTCAGAAGCAGCGGTTGCTGGGCTTCCACATGACGAATTTGGTGAAGTAGTGAAAGCTTGGGTAGAATTAACACCAGGTTCGACTTTGACACCAGAAGAAATCAAGAAATGGGCTGAAGAGAATATGACCCATTATAAGAGACCATATTACGTTGAAATCATTGATCAAATTCCAAAGAATTTAATAGGTAAGGTACAGAGAAGATTACTCCAGATAAATGACCCAATCTGGAAAGAAAAGCATGGAGAATCCAAATAAGTTGTAAATAATTTATTAAAAATTTTTTTTTATAGAATTCTTATTATAAACTTGCTATTTTTAGATATTTAGTTTCATTTTTTCAACTTTTAAAGCTCGCAATATCAATTTTATAGAAATTTCTATTCCATTCGAACACATATTATTAATAAGTCGTTTTTTCATGTATGTCATAATTTTCAAAAATATATTATTAGGAGGATTGTTTACAATTACAGAACTAAGTATATATATCTTAGAAAAAGTAATTCAAGAATATGCTCCAGAGATTTCTAAAGTTTATAACTTGCGTGAAGATGAATCAGAAGAGCAACAAATTAAAACTGGAAGATTGCATGAATGTCGAATTTTAGGAATTTTGTTAAAATATTTTCTTGAAGGGAAACATAAAGTAACAACTAGAGATGTTGAATTTGAGTATAAAAAATATTTTAAAAACATCGCACGATCCACTATTTCAACTTATTTAAACATGTTAAAAAATGAAGCAACTCTAAATAAAGAAAAGAATGGAAGGATAGTGTATTATGGTTTACTTGAGAAGCCTCCTATTAATCTGAGCCCCTTCTGGTTCACTCGAATTTTTTGCGTTGACCCTGCTTATTTTGCTAGAGCAATTTATTTTGCTAGCTTGTATTTCGTAGCAGAAAGAGTTGTTAAAGAATATAGTAATAACGAAAACCACGAACAATTAATTTTTAACTTTAGATATATCATTGGGTTATTGATCTTAATGACACTTAGGAATAGAGCTTATAAGTGCGCTTTATGTCAATTTAGCAAGCAAGAAAAGTATAAAATAATCTTAGATGCCTTGAATACTGCAATAAAAGAAAGATCCGACGTGTTATCACAAGAATTCTTAGAAAAGTTGACATTCGAATTCTCAGAAATTCCAGTGTTTGGAGGACTTAATATTAGTGAGGATGATATTGAATTGCGAATGATAAGAGAATTATTAGAATTTGCCTCTAAATACAACAAGGATATAGAATTCCAAACAATGGTGCTTACTCGAAGGTTAGATTTAAGAAATTTAGAAAATGCAGTTGCTGAAAAAGAAAATCCTCCTGATTTAAAGGAAGAAAAGATATATAATTAACAAATAAGCTTTTTTAAAAAACAAGTTAAAAAATTATAACGAGTAATTCAACATTAATCTTGTTAATGCTTCAAACACTTTATCTACATTTTCTCCAGTCTTAGAGGAACACTCTATAAATCCATCAACGCCTCTAGACTTGGCTACTCGAATTCCTTCTTCTGCAGGAATCTCCCGAAATTCCTTTAAATCTGCTTTTCCACCTACCACGATTATGGGAAATTTTTCATTTTCTTTTATCTCTTTTCGAACTACTGACAACCAATCATCAATGTGAGCTAAACTTGAGTAATTTGTAACATCATACATAAAGATCCCTCCACGAGCGCCACGAACATAAGTTGGTAATAGAAATCTAAAACGTTCTTCTCCTGCAAAATCCCATACTTGGAGTTTTACTTTTTTATTATCAACCACAATGCTTTTAACTTCAAAATCAACACCTATTGTCATTGTAGTATCTGGAATAAATATTCCTGTTAAAAAACGATGAGTAAGAGTGGTTTTACCAGTTCCCGCATCTCCGAATATGATTATCTTAAATGTAGCATCGTACAGTAAACATACACCTCATTCCTTTCATTCGAGAAGACTTTTATCTCTTGATTTTTGTTTATTTTGAGTTATATAATACTAACTATTTTTATTAAATAGATTTAAAATTTTAAACATTTTTACATTGATTTCTTTGATTAATAATTATTTCATACATATAAAGTTTCGATCTAACGTGTTTATATTATAATAAATAATTAACGATCTTAAAATTAATTAAAATTACGTTTTTAAAAAATTATCTACATGCAAAAGGTAATACGTGGTAATGTCATTCATTATCTCAAAATATTGTCTTTGAATGGAAAGAGAATTAATTGATAATCACATAAGTAAAACGATGATCTTGCATGTTTAAATTTGTATTCAAAAAAATCTCATTCTTTTAATTTTTAATGATTATTTATAAACTGGATTTTATAAATTAACACATTCATTAGATATTAAAAATAATTGTATAAGCTTCAATAAAGTTATAAATTTTTCTTAAGGAAATCTTTATATAAGGATTAAAAGCAATGAAATAATAAAGGGTTTTTAAAAAAAGAAATTTTCCTCAAATCATCATGAAAATTAAAAAAATTGATTGGGAGATATATTTTAAGTTTGATCCTGAGTTAAATACCCAAATTTTAAAATCATTTGGCTTTAAGAAAATTTATGCCATGGGATTGATGCCTGTAAGGGGGCCAGAAGGTTTTAGAAAATTAGACTATGATTTTGCTGAGAAAAAACTTAATGTAAAAAAAATCATGGATAAGTTAGAGGAATGCCATTTCAATGTATTTGGGTTGGTTATAAAGGACACGGATGGCGCATGTGTTTGGAATACTAATATTGGTTGGAATCCAACCAATAGAGATATCTTAGGAGAATTCAACGATGAATGCTTGGATAGAAACATGAAATTAATTGTATCTTTCACGAGCATGAACGATGCATATCAAGGATATTTACATCCAGAAAGAGTAAGTGTTCATGGTAAAAGTGGAAAGAAATATGGGAAAAAATTTAAAAAAGGTGAAATTTCAACGCATGAAGAGGGCGAAATGAGAGTAACAATTCCTGAAAACAGTTCTCTTGAAGATTATCAAAAGAAAATTCCATTTTTAACGGATAAGTTTGATGCGAAAGAAGGCAAGAGTAGAAGCGCTAGAGGAAAAGGATACATTCCTTTGACGAGTTTCATGTGCCCCAATAGCGAGCACGTGGATTATCTTCTTAATTTAGCTAAAGAGGTGGTAAAAAATTATAAGATTCAAGGCTTTTTTGCTGATTACATTCGATATGATGGAGCTTTTGAAGATTTATGTGCTTGTGATAGGTGTGTATCTAAATTTAGAGAACATTTTGGAGAAAAAGCTAAAATAATAAAAAGTGAAGAATGGTATGATTTTAAAGCTGAAACAATAGCTTCGTATGCTAAAAAGCTTCATGAAACGATTAAATCAGTAGATAATGAATGTTTAAGTGGATGGTTTTGCTTGCCTGGACCAAAAAAAATGTTTTCAAGGAAAAGGCTCGGACAAGATTGGAGCAAATTATCATCGATTTTAGACATATCTTCACCAATGGAATATCCTTATTTGATGGGTACAAGAGATGATGGCTGGTTTTGGGGAAAAGTTGGTGATTTCTTTTATTGGTATTCCATTAGAAATATGAAAAAGAGAGCTAAAGAATTTAACGGTCCTGTATTGGCGATAACTAACTCAGTAGAATGCAATGTTGATGAAATGATAAGACAAATTAATAGTTTTGATTTTGGTCTTGGAATTGCCGTTTTCAAATATTTTGGGACAACTGAAACTCAATGGGAAGCACTGAAAAAACATGGCGAAAAATTATTAAACTTGAAATGAAATTAGTGATATTAACACAGGAATCATGACTTTCTAATATCAAATCACGTTTTTATTAATTAGAATGATAAAAATAAAAATTTTTGAATTAATCGGGCATTGAAATAATTACAGTTACAGCAGCATTGCAAACTAAAATATCATCAGATATATCCCCTAATTCTTTAATCATTATTCCCTTAGCTATCATTCCGCCCTTTACTACATCAAGTGATTTTTCTCCAAATGGTATGGCTTTTAACACTTTTTTTTCTTCAATAGTATCTGGATATGGTGCAGCGATTTGCACGTGAACTTTCATTGATAATAAATCTTTTGGATCTTTTAAACCACAAATTTCCAATAATCCAGTTAAACAATTATTAGAAATTGCATTTTTTATAGCTTTAATGGCAGCATTCGTGCAATTATTTCCATGCCCATGTTGATCAACACCAAAACCTAATTGAACAATGAATCGTTTTTCTGCCATGATTTACCCACATATTTTTTATTTAGAATGATGCTACCTAAAAATTAAATTTAACTATCCCTAAAAACAATTTTTTTTTTGTTTGTTATTTTATAATTTAGATATAATTCTCAAAAACCATACATTTATAATTACCATTAAGAAATGAAAATTCACATTTCTATTGTTTTATTCTTATTCCAATTGTTCTTTTAACCTAAGTAGACTAATTTAATTGTTTAAATTAATAGGCTTTTAATAAAAACAATTCATTTAAATTCAATGTGATTCTCTTTTATTCAGTATGTATAAATTGAAATTTTAAAGTTAGAAAAATGGCGTGAGTTTCTTGTAATGATTCCCTTAGCATTTAATATTTTAGCAGAAGCCCCAATTATGCAATCAATTATATCTATAACCAAACCATTAGCCCGCAATTCTCCTCGAAGTAAACCAGCTTCTCTTATTATTGTTTCAGTTATAGGCAATATGTAAAATTCAGATAAGATAACATCAATTTGATTTTTTATCTTTTCATAGAATGAAATATTTTTTACTTTTTTTGTATATCCTAAACCATCATATAATTCTGCTATTGTTATCATTGAAATATGGAGATCTTCATTTCTAAATTTTTTCAAAATCTTTTTTACTTTTTCATTTCCTCGCCAGATATCAATGATAACAGTAGTATCTACGATAATCATTTTCTCTCATTCCATATTTCAGATAATTTTATTTTTGATTCCTTCTTTTCAGCTTCTTTAGCCTGAATGATGATTTCTTCGAAGTCTTTAAAGAATCTTTCCGGCAAGTTCTTTCCAATGCCAAAATATTTTAATGGATCCTTCTTCTGAGAAGAAATGAGTCTTTCTATTACATCAGAAAAGCTTTCTCTTGGTCCTTTAAGCTTTTTTAATTTTTCATATATTTTTTCTCGAATAGAAATTATTTTTGAAGCCATATGGTAATAAATATTTTCTAAATAATATAAATATTTATATAAATATATATAATCTAAATTTTAAATTAAAATAGATTTAATTTTAGAAATTAAAAATACTTATCAAATAATAGAAAGTAAATTTGTAAAGTACCAGGCAGATTTAAGAATTTAAAAATTGAAAAACTTTACTCATTACATTTATTAAAATGAATTTATGATTTAAATAAAAAATCTTATTAAATTTTGAAATAATTAAAGAATGATGAGCGATAGAACAAGTTTTCAAAAAAGAAATATGTATTTTTACTTAATCTATTAAATTAATATTCATGATTTTTCTAAAAAAAGAAAAAATACATCTAATAATGATTGAAATAATCATAAATCAATACATTAAATAATCTGATTTACAAAGAACTAAGAAAAATTTTTAAAATTTTATCAATTAGAGCTCATTTATAATCTATAAATGTTTATTCATCTTTATATTCATTAATTTATTTTTCTATAATTGATAAATAACAATATTAAATGGAATTGTAATAAATATGGTTAATGAAGTAAAAATTCCTTATGAAATCGATGAGAAGATCTATAAGAGGTTTGAAGAAAAAAATCACATGATCTTTAGACGAATTTGGGATAAATCATTGTCTACTTATGGGAAAATGTTTCATTCAAATATATTAAATCATATAAGTTCTGGAAAAACCGGTTATTCAAGAATAGATTTTGCCTTGGTTGCTGCTGGTTGGACCGTATATGAAAAATTTCCTTTTGCTTTTGCTTGGAAAAGAGAAAAGGAAATATTTGATGATTATGGATTAGAATGGAGGAAAAAACCTTTAATAATTAAAGATAGAATAGAGTTCACAAAACAAGTTAAAAAAGCAGCAAGATTTTTTGGTGCTACCGATGTGGGAATTACCACAATAAACGATAAGTGGTTATACAAGACAGGTTTTATTAGACCCGCAGACCTTAGTGAAAGTGAAGCAAAAAGTGGTGTTAGAGAAGGAAATCTAAATGACACTATTTTAAATAACAGAATAGAATTGCCTAATGGAGTGAATATGGCAATCGTAATGATTATAGAAATGGATAAAAATGGAATTGCTACGGCACCTGCTCAGCCAGCAGCGGCAAGCTCTGCTATTGCGTATTCAAAAATGGCTTTCGTTATTGCTTGTTTGGGGGAATTCATTAGAAATTTAGGGTATACTGCCATCCAATGCGGAAATGATACTGCTTTAAGCATACCTCTTGCAATTGATGCTGGATTAGGGGCTCTTGGGCGAAATGGATTATTAATCACTCCAAAATATGGCCCAAGAGTAAGAATTTGTAAAGTTTTTACTGATTTGCCATTAATTCCAGATGAACCAAACTATGATTTTATTAATAAAATAAATAAAACATGTAAAAATTGTTTGAAATGCGCTAAAGCTTGTGAAGTTAATGCAATATCCATGCAAAAAGAGCCTACTTTTGAGGGTTTGTCAATATCAAATAATCCAGGTGTTAAAAAATATTATGTTGATGTAGAAAAGTGTTTTGAATTTTGGATTGAAAATAGTTCTGATTGCGGGACTTGCATACTTGCTTGTCCTTTTTCTAAAATTAAAGGACCAATTTCACCCTCTAAATTTTGGAATGATTAACATGTTTTTTAAATATAATTATCCACTTAAAAATAAAAAAATAAAGAATTGATGAAAATGAGTGAAAATGTAAAAATTGGGATAATAGGAACTGGTTTCATAGCTAAACATCATATAAATGCGTTAAAAAATATTAAAGATGTGGAAATAATTGGGGTTGTTGGTACGTCGTTAAGTAAAAGCAAGGAAATCATAAAGAATTCAGAGCTCAAGTGTGAAGCTTTTAATGATTATGAGGAATTATTAAAGCTTGATTGCGATGTAATTTCTATCTGCGTTCCAAATTATTTACATTCGAAAATTTGTACTGATGCTTTAAATTCAGGGAAGCATGCTTTTGTGGAAAAACCATTAGCACGCAATGTTGAAGAAGCTAAAGAAATGTTGGACGCAGAGAAATCATCTAATAGAAGGATATTTTATTGTGAAAATAACATGTATGCTCCATCTTTTACCAAGGTTAAAGAAATCATTGATGACGGTGCTCTTGGAAGAATTTACATGGGAAGGGGAAGAGAACAACATTCCGGACCTCATTCTCGATGGTTTTACAAGGGAAAAGAAGCTGGAGGAGGTGCCTTGATTGATTTAGGAATTCATGACATAGCTTGTTTAACTTGGTATTTAAATGATGATGTAAAAGAGGTTTTTTGCCAAACTAGAACAATTCAACCAGATAGAGGAAAATTTGGCAAGTGTGAGGTTGAAGATAATGCTATTGGAATTTTATATTTTGAGAATGGAGCTCAAGTTGTCATTGAGGAGTCTTGGACTGCTCCAGGTGGTTATGACATGAGGTTTGAATTATTTGGCACCAAGGGTCAAATAAAAGTAGCCCCCACATTTTCCAATATCATTAATGTTTATAGTGAAGAAGGTTACGGATATGCTGTAGAAAAAGCCGGCTCAACTAAAGGATGGACTTTTCCAATACCTGCAGAATCTTGGAACTTTGGTTATCCTCAAGAAATGGCTCATTTTATAGATTGTATCCAAAATAATAAGAAACCATTAACCACGGGAAAATTTGGAGCTAAAATCTTGAATATAGTGGAAACCATGTATAAAAGCGCCAAATCAAGAAAAATTGAAGAAGTTTTAAAATTATAAAAAAACTTTTTATAAAAAACTTATTTTTGAAAGGATTTTATGACATTCACTATATAATCCAATTTATCTCTTGAAGATAAGAGGATTTCATGAGGAAATTCTATGCTTCGTCTATAAATATCTGAAACTATGGGAAAATGATTATCAGAGCTTTTTTCACCGCCCCAATTGGCATTTGAATAATCTATTCCTTTTCTTAATTTGATTTTTCTAAAACATTCTAAAGTGTGAAGGGGTGGATAACAATCATCCGTAGGAATTCCATTTTGATTGAGTTTTTCATAAAATTCTTTTTTTGATATTCCTCCAAATTTACTTGGTTCATAAACAAAAGGAAAAATGTACCACCCTAACTCTTCTGTTCCCTGCGTAGGTTTCATGGCCTTAATACCCTCAATTTGGTTTAATTTATCCGATAAGTATTTAGCATTTTGGTTTCTTAATTCATGCTGCTTTGGAAATTTTTTCATCTGTTCTCGTATTACTGCTGCTTGATATTCTGTCATTCGATAATTTGTTCCGTAAGAATAATGATTATAAAAGTATTCATTTTTTTTACGTCCACAATCAGTATATGAATAGATTTGATCTGCTAAATCTTCAGAATTACAAATAACAGCACCCCCTTCTCCTCCAGTTAAAACTTTAGAAGCCTGAAAACTAAAAGCTCCAGCATCGCCCCAATTACCGAGTTTTTTTCCTTTATATTTAGACCCATGAGCATGAGCACAATCTTCGATTACTTTAAGATTATTTTCATTGGCAATTTCCATTAATCGGTCCATTTCTACCGGATTACCTCCTAAATGAACCGGAATGATAGCTTTAGTACGCTTAGTAATAAGGGATTCAACCTTGTCAACATCCATGACTAAAGTTTCAGGATCAATATCACAAAAAATTGGCACTGCATTTGTAGCAATTACAGCTGATGCAGATGCGACAAAAGTATAATCCGATACGATTACTTCATCACCCAAGCCAATATTTAATGCCATTAGGGCAGACTCAATTGCAACAGTTCCATTACATGTTGCAATGCAATAATTTGCTCCTTGAAATTTTGCAAATTCTTCTTGAAACTTCCAAACATTTTCTCCTTGGTGCACTCCCGGAGAACCGCACCACCAATTCCCAGATTTTATGACGTTTGTTAAAGCCTTTATTTCAGAATCATCATAGATGGGCCATTTAGGAAAATTTTTTCTTATTTCTTGTTTAAAAGACATTCTAAGCTCACTCTAATTTTAATTTCAAAAATTTTATGAGTTATTTTTAATACAATTCAATAAAAAGAAAAAGTTTTTTCTATACTTAAAATAATTATTATTCTTAAAATCTAAATTTGAGATAAAATGTACTTTACTGATAAGTTAGTAATAGCAAAATTCCTAAAAGAATATTTAACAGAGTTAACATTAGATGAAATTGAATCAATTTTAGAAATACCCCCAGCAGAAATCAATTATACTTATGCTTTTCCCTGTTTTAAGTTAGCTAAACTGCGAAAAATGGCTCCTCAAAAAATTGCTGAGGAATTAGCAAAAAACATGATCATTCCACCATTTTTAGATGAAATTAAAGCTATTGGGCCTTATCTCAATTTAAGAATTAGTACAAGAGTCTTATTAGAGAATATCTTCAAGCAAAAAGAAAATTTTGGGCGAATCAGAAATTTAGAACAAGGTAATAAGAAAAAATCATTAAGAATAGTAATTGAATATCCCTCACCTAATACTAACAAGCCACTCCATTTAGGTCATATAAGAAACATGTTATTAGGAAGTTCCTTATCAAATTTATTAAAATATAAAGGCCATCAAGTTTTCCAAGTAAATTTAAACAATGATCGTGGTATCCATATTTGTAAAAGTATGTTAGCATATTTAAAATGGGGTAACGGAAAAGAACCTAATAAAAAACCAGATCATTTTGTTGGGGACTTTTATGTTAAATATAATCAAATGCAAAAAAAGAATCCCTCGTTAGAACAAGAAGCTAGAGAATTGTTAAAAAAATGGGAACAAGGAGATCCAGAAGTCTTAAGTTTATGGAGAAAACTTAATGATTGGGCGCTAGAAGGTTTCAAAGAAACTTATAAAAAATTAGGTGTTTCGTTCGATAAGGAATATTTTGAATCAGAAATTTATAAAAAGGGTAAAGAGATTGTTTTGGAAGGTTTGAATAAGGGAATTTTTGAAAAAACTGAAGATGGAGCAATAATCGCTAGATTGAAAGAAAGGTATGGTCTTGAAGATAAAATATTAATCAGGAGCGATGGTACTTCAATTTATATTACTCAAGATATTTATCTAGCATATCTCAAGAAAAAAGACTTCAATTATGATAAATCAATTTATGTTGTAGGAGATGAGCAAATAGACCATTTTAAGAGATTGTTTGCAATATTAGACATGATGGGATTCCATGAAAACAATTATCATCTCGCATATGGAATGATAAGATTACCAGAAGGTAAAATGAAAAGTAGAGAAGGTACTGTTGTTGATGCCGATGATATTATTGCGGAAATGGAAAACTTGGCTCTTAAAGAAGTTGATGAGAGATATCCTGAAATCGATGAAAATGAAAAGTCAAGAAGAGCAAGAATAATTGGTTTAGCAGCATTGAAATTTTTCATCTTAAAATTCAGCCCAATAAAGGGTTTTGTGTTTAATCCTAAAGAGAGCATATCATTTGAAGGAGAAACCGGTCCATATACTCAATATTGTTATGCCCGAATAGAATCAATTATTCAAAAATCTGGAAGAAAAATTGATTTAGATGTAGATTGGAATCTTTTAAAACACGAAAAAGAAATACAATTAATAAAACAATTAAATTATTTTCCAGAAATCTTGGACGATATAGAAAATTCCTATAATATTCACTTAATACCACAATATCTTCTTAACTTATGTCAAGCATTTAATTCATTTTATTCAAGCTGTAAAGTTATTTCAAAAGATAAGAAATTAGAAGATGCACGACTGCTATTAATTAAGTGCGTGCAAATTATTATTAAAACGGGATTAGAAATTTTAGGTATAGAAACCTTGGAACAAATGTAAGGTTTATTAAAATCATTAATATCACTTGAGAAGATTTTTAATGAGATTTTTCGATTTTCCTGAAATCATTGAAAAAGATACCGAATTTGTAATTTTTGGAGTGCCATGGGATTACTTGACTTCAATCGATCGAGCAAATTCTTCAATTGCTCCTGAAATGATAAGGAAAGCATCAATGGATTTAGCCTTAACTACAGAATTCGGAATGGAAATTCCATCGCTAAAAGTAACTGATTTGGGAGATGTCAAAATTCAAGATGAAAATGTTGAAAAAAATATAGAAAACATTCAGAAATTTGTTGTTGATATTTTAAAGCAAAAACAAGATGTAGTCCCCATTATGATTGGTGGAGACCATTTTTGCACTTATCCTGTTGTTAAATCTTTAGGAACGAGTGTTGATAATAATTATAAAATGGGTATATTAATATTTGATGCTCATATTGATTTTTATGATGAATGGGATAAAGGCATCTATTCACATGCTACTGTTGTTCATAGAATATATGATTTAGAATTTACTAATAAGAAAAGTATTTTAATAATTGGACCGAGAGATATCGACATTCCTGAATTAGAATTGGCAAGGAAAGAAGACATAGAATATATTAATGCTCATGTTATTGATGGCCTTAAAGCAAGTGATTTAGTTGATGAAATAACACAATTTTTTAAGTCAAATAAAATAAAAAACATATACATCTCAATTGATATAGATGTTTTGGACCCTTCAATAGCGCCCGCTACGGGCTATCCTTGTCCAGGTGGTTTATCTTATAGAAAATTGTGGGATGTTTTAAGGCTTTTAGCTAAAGAAATGAATATCATTGGTTTTGATTTAGTTGAAGTTTCTCCCAATCTAGATCTTCCAAGTGGTATTACTAGCACCTTAGCAGCTAAAATTATTATTGAATTAATTTCATTTATTTCAATTTCAAAAAAAAAAAAAGAGAGAAAAAGAACATGAATGATAAGGATTTTAAAGAAAAGTTAAAAAAAGTAAAGCAGTTTAAAATTGACAATAATGAAAGAATTGTTGATTTGATGGAACAATTGAGCAATACGGGGTTTAATGCCAAAAGATTAGGTAGAGCATGTAAGATATATGAAGAAATGATACTTGATGATGATTGCACGATATTTTTTGGATTGGCGGGAGCAATTGTACCAGCGGGATTTCAAGGCATAATTCACGACTTTATCGAGTCTGGTTTTATAGACGTACTCGTTACAACTGGAGCTAACATAACACATGATTTAGCTGAAACTTTAGGGTATCATCATCTTCAAGGAGATATAGATGTAGATGAAATAAATGATGTCCAATTACATGACCAAAACATTAACAGGATTTATGATGTATTCTTACCTAATGAAGTATATGAAGGAATTGAAGATTTCATATCTTCACTTGATATTAAGAATTTGGAAATGCCAGTTAGTGAGTTTCTCAAATTTTTAGGAGAACAAATACCAGATAATAAAAACTCTATATTGAAAGTTTGTGCAAAAAAAAACATTCCAATTTTTTGTCCAGCTTTTACTGATTGTGGACTTGCATTACAATTAGGCTTTCATTATAAAAATATAAACTTAAATCATTTCAAGGACATGTTAAAAATGGTGGATCTCGCTTGGGACGCAAAAGTTGCAGGGACTTGCTTGGTAGGCGGAGGTGTTCCGAAAAATTTCATATTTCAATCACTTCAATTTTGCCCCAATTCTGCTAAATATGCTATTCAAATTACCATGGATAGACCAGAACAAGGAGGGTTAAGCGGAGCTACTTTAAAAGAAGCGATGTCTTGGGGAAAAGTTGCGCATTCTGCTCAAACAGCCACGATTATTGCTGATGCTACGATTGTCTTGCCTATAATGTATTGGTATTTAAAAAAAGTAATTGAGAATTAGAATCATTTCTCCAGTTTCGTTTATATAAATTAAGAATTTTAATTCTTCAATAAAAAAGACCTTCTAATCTCTGATCAATATTTTTTGTATCTGTACCAAAGATTTTATCTAAATTACTTTTAAAATACTTGAATTGGGATACTTCTGAGAGATTCTTTCCCTTGTTTAATGTTTTAAATTCATTAGCAACGGCTATTAACATTGGTTGGATGACTTTATGAATATACTTGTCAATTCTCTTCTCTTTATCCATTATTGCATAGCAGATCAACATTTCTGGGTTCATACTATCAATTGATAGAATTTCATCGCGAATGAAAGCCACTACGAATTTTTTTCCTTCAAAATATTCTACATTTTCTTTTGAAAAGGCTGTATCTGCAAAATTTAATAGAGCAGTGAGTAATCCGCTTCTTAAATCCGTGTCAATCTTTCCTAAAGTAGTTTTATGATAACTTTTCTTGACTAAAGTAAAGCCTCTGAATAATAATCCTACTTCTCTAACTACCATGTTTAACCGCTATTAAAAACTTAATGAACCCTTCAAATAATGAATATTATTGACCTATATTATAATCTTATAATAATAATTTACTTTATTAAATCATTTTGGATGATTTTTCAAACTTTTTCAAATAAACTTACTAAAATCATTAATGTCAAGATTTTAATAACAATTCAAGATTATTTTTCCACATGATTCCAAAAGAAAAAATTAAATTATGTGCTAAAAATATTGTAAAAGCTCTAAATATTAAATCAAACGAAAAATATGTAATTGTACGAGGTGGAACCTATTCTCAAAACTTGTTAGAAGAAATAGGCTTAGAATTGTATAGAATTGGTGCTTTACCCCATATTACAGCCACATCTGATTACTTTACTGAAATGATTTATAAGGATGATAATATAAAAGAAGAAACTCTAAAAAACACGCCTTTACATTATTTAAAAATGATTGAACACATAGATGCTTATGTTGTTATTGAACCATTAGAAGATCCTTCCATCTTAAATGATGCTCCTCGTGAAAAGTTAAAAGCCACTTCAGAGGCTTCAGCTCCCATTAGAGATGTTCTCTATGGTGCAAAAGAAGAATTTGCTCCTGGTAAAAAATGGATTTATGCTGGCTGGCCTTCTGAGAAAGCCGCTCGATTCTATGGAATAGAATATGATCTTTTAGAAAAATTCATTATTGAAGGAATGGCAGTCCCCTTAGAAGAGATGCAAGGAATTACTAAAAGTCTTGGTAAAAGGTTTGAAAATGCTAAAATTATTCGAGTATGGGATGATTATGGCACTGATTTTTGGGTCTCTGTTGAGGGCCGCCATTTTATTCTCGATGATGGTTTAATTTCAGATGAACAGATTGAAAAAGGAGATTTAGGAGGAAATCTTCCCGCTGGAGAAGTTTTTTTCCCTCCACGAGAAAAACAAGGAGAGGGTAAAATCTTTTGTCCTCTAACAAAAGATAGATATAGTAATAGAATAATTAAAAATCTCATGTTAGAATTTAAAGATGGCAAATTACAAATGGAAAAAATTACTGCTGACAATGATTTGGATGCTCTTATTCAAGCTTTTAAGCAATGTGAAGAAATCGATAAGAAAAATAACATTCCAGAAATAATGACATATAATATAGCAGAATTAGGAATTGGGTGTAATCCAAAGATTACGAAATCAATAGGATATATCTTAACTGATGAAAAAATAAATGGGAGCGTTCACGTGGCTTTCGGAATGAATAATCTTTTTGGTGGAAAATCAAAATCTCAAATGCATTGGGATTTCGTTACAGCTCCTAAAGTAAATATTGAAGTAGAATATTCTGATGGAACTAAAAAGCTCATAATGGAGAATGGTAAATTATCATAAAAAATAAGAAATTTAAGAACAATCCAAATAACAGTTTTTAATAAATTTTTATTAATATTCCTCTAATTTTTTTTAATTAGTTGTAAAACCCTTTCAAGAACTTTAGCTTTAAAATTAATTCTATCTGTCTGGAATATGTTTTTTTCTACAATAGTATCCTCTTCAGTTGATATGCCTATGTAGACCAATCCTACCGGCTTTTCTGGCGTTCCTCCTGTAGGACCAGCGATACCAGTTATACCTATGCCAATGTCTACATTAGATAAAATTCTTACATTATAAGCTAGCTGTCTAGCTACCTCTTCAGAAACAGCTCCAAATTTTTTTATGACTTCTGGTTCTACATTTATAACATCTATTTTAGCTTCATTACTATAACAAACGAATCCTCTATCAAATGTTTTTGAAGCCCCAGGAATGTTAGTAATCATGTGAGAAATGAATCCACCAGTACACGACTCTGCTATTGCTATGGTTTTTCCATTATTGATTAAAAGATTTACCACATCGTTAAGGTTTTTATTTAAATCCAATTTGAAGCACCATTTTATTAGAAATAAAATTTAATTCATTTCTAAATTGCGAATTTCAATAATTTTTATTGATAACATTATATTTAAAGAATAATATCCTTGAAATCATAAGTTTCTTTTCATTTGAAAAAACTAATTTTTAATTAATTTATTTTAAATTTGAAGAATTGAATAATTATAAATTTGAGGATTTTCATTTTTAAATATATCCTTAAATTTTAACCAAGTGATAAGAAATTCTCAGAGGAATTAACCTTGAAAGTAGAGTTTGTCTTTAAAATATGCGTGATTGGAAATGGTGGGGTTGGTAAAACGTCCCTAATACGCAAATACACAAAAGGGAGCTTTCAAAAAGAATATATTAAAACATTAGGAGCACAATTTTCAAAATATGATGAGAAAATTGAAGGAGGTACTGTCAGGTTATTTTTTTGGGATATTGCGGGACAAGAGCAATTTTCTTTTATGAGACCAACATTTTATAAGGGAAGTAAGGCTGCAATAATAGTTTTCTCTCACGGTCCGGGAGAAGAAAAAAGTTTTGATGCCGTACCTGAATGGCATGACGATATTAAAAAATATTGCGGAGATATTCCTATTATATTATTTGGAAACAAGATTGATTTAGTGATAAAAGAGAAAATTGATGATGAGACTGTTCAAAAATTGGCAGAAGAACGAAATTTTCTTGGTTATTACAAAACATCCGCTAAGACTGGCGTGGGCGTATATGAAGCATTTCAAGCAATAATTAAGAATTTATATAATAGATATAAAGAGTCCTAATTACTAATAAGTTTGATTTATTTTGTAATGTCTGAAATTTCTGAGTTTTATAGAGATGGATATCCGAGAATTTTGTTTTTTTCCTCATCCCATTGTGCTCCTTGCAATTTAGTCGAAAAAATGCTAAATAAAATAAATGTTTCGATGTTTGGGAAGAAATTGAAAATTGAAAAGATTGATGTCAAAAATAGTTATAAGTTAGTTCAAAAATATAAAATAACATCTACACCAACTCTAATCATTGCCACTAAAAAGCTAGCAGTAAATATCCAAGAAGATGAGATTATTGATGCCATTTTATATGGTTTTATTAATTCAGTAAAAATATAAAAATACAGAAAAAGAATATTAATATTAAAAGAAGGAAGAATAAAAAATGGATCGTCAACTGCTTTCAAAAATCCTAACTCAAATGAAAAAGCATTTAAAAGCGGGAAAAGAAATTGGTGATTTAAAAGTAGGGGCACTTTTAGCCCTAGGTCATCAATTAGAAGCAATATTTTATTATTTAGGGCATGAGTTAGGGACATATTTTAAAGTAAAACAGGTAAATGATGTTAAATTAGTACCTGAAATGCTGAAAAAAATCATTTCTGAATATCATATTGGTACTGCTGAAATAATTGATAGTTCAGAGGAGATCATTCAGCTAAGATTAAGAGATCATTCTTCAATAAAAGATTTAATTAATAAAGGCATAAAAAGTGAAGGAAACTTTTGCTCTTTTGAAGCAGGTTTATTAGCGGGAATTGTAGAACATATGATTAGCAGTCATTGTTTTGCCCAAGAAGTTAGCTGTAGTTTGCAAACTGGCGAAAAATATTGCGAATTCATGATTGTCTTTCAAGAAGATTAAAGACCTAATATTTTTCATAAGATTTATTTTATTCTAATATTATTAAGATGTATTTAGTTTTTGGAACAATTATTGATTTTCGTTTAAAATCCACTTGGGTATTGGATTAGTATTTAATCAAATCAAATTTTATTGTTTTTATCATATAAAAAATAATATAAAAAAATAAGAGGAATAAAATTAAATAAAAGTAATATCAGAATAATCAGTTTCCCCTAAATCTTTTTTAGCAACGCCTAATTCTCGAACCTGTTGGTTAAGTTTCTTTACTGCCTCTCGCACTATTTCTTTTTTCTTAGCACCGGTACAAACAATTCTACCAGTAGAAAATATCAGAAAGACAGTTTTTGGATCCTGCATCCTATATATCAAACCCGGGAAAACTTCCGGTTCATACATAGCATATTCCATAACAATTGCTGCCATGTTTAAATCGATATTGGTGTGCAAATCACCACTCGCAACTATATTTTGTATGGTAATTTCTGGGTTAGATAACTTGATTCCTGCTTTCTTTATATTCTTTACAACTTTATCAACAACCTTTTCAGCTTCAGACGCTTTTCTAAGACCAGTAACAACCATTTTTCCAGTAGAGAAGATAAGAATTGTCGCTCTTGGTTTCTCAATTCTCATGACTAAACCTGGAAATCGCTCTGGGTTATATTCAACATCAGCATGCTTACGAGCAATTTGATTTAGATCAATTTTTTCAGTGATTTCAACAGTAACGGTTGCTACTACGTTTTCTATTTTATAATCTAGGCCTTCCTCAGCTTCCTCCTCTTCCTCCTCTTCTTCTTCCTCTTCTTCTTCCATTTCATCCATTTCTTCTTCTGGCATTTTACATCAACATACTTAAATGTGATTCAAAAACAATTTATAATAAATAATAAAAAGTATCAAATTATTACTAAAAAATTGAGTTATGCGTTATATAATTTTATTTAAATAAATTATCATTTATAAATGCTTTATAAATAAAATTTAAGGTTGAATTAAAAAATTTTCAAACAACACGATTAGGAATAATAATTCTCCGTAATAAAGTTATTCATTAACATATTTTTTTATAATGAGTCTTGTAAGATTTTTAAAGGCTTCTTCAACATTTTCACCTGTTTTAGCAGAAGTAGATATGTATTCCATATTATTTTTTTCTGCATATGCTCGGGCTTCTTCATCTGTAATTTTTATCTTACTTTTTAAATCATTTTTATTCCCAATTAATATTGTAGGCTCATCTCCTCTTGCTTTTCTGAAATCTTGAATCCATTCATTAAGTTTTTCGAAAGTTTTTCTACTTGTTACATCAAAAATGATTAAGGCTCCATTTGATCCTTCAAGATATAATTTACGTAAAGATTTAAAATTTTCTTGTCCCCCTAAATCCCAAATTTGCGCAGAGACTATTCCATCATCACCTAGATCTACTTCTTTCTTTAATAAATTAACACCTAATGTTGCTTTATAATTTCCTCGAAATTTATTTTCAACAAATCGGTGAACAATTGATGTTTTACCAACATTAGCCTCTCCAAGTAAAACAATCTTAATAATATAGTTAGATGCTGTCATATTAATTCTAACTTTTTATTTATTTTTTTTAATTCTGATAAATTGATAATAAAGTTATCTTTTTTAATATTTTGTTATGAACATGCACTTTTTTTAAAGTTTTGATGTTCATTTTAATTTTATCTGAGATTATAATATTCAAAACGACTTTTTACTGAGTATGGCATTTATTCCTTGGCAATACTCCTCATAAAAATAATCTAATAGCTGATGTTTTCTTGCTTTTCTTAATGCATATAGAAACAATTGATCAAGGGAATATTGATCGTTTTTGTCATAAATATCTCCCTTTAGACCAAAAATATTACTATTTTGATCAATGAAATTGCACAAAATATACCTATTTTCAAGTTTAAGACCCAAGTTGTTTAAAAAACCATACATTTTGAATAATATTGGGGTTTTGAACCTGATTTTTTCTTGATTCAATGAATTAAACGGGTTTTTCTTAGCTAATTCCCTAATCATGGGTCTCATAAATAATTAATATGTTTGATTTATTTATTTCAAAAAGTAATATGCTAGTATCACGTTAATTAGAGATCGAATGGATAAAAATAAGGTAAAATCAATAAATATTTTATTTAAATTAAATTATAAGGAAGAAAAATGCTTAAACTCATTTTTAGGCTCCTGAAATTTGAATTTAAATTCGGTTACAATAGCATCTTTAGGTCCTTTTCTTGCAAATTCGATCAATTTTATTAAATTTTCTTTAGAACCTTCAGCAATTATGTGTACGCTTCCATCTTCCATATTTTCAACGATCCCTTTTAATCCCAACTTTTTTGCTATTTTTTTTGTTGTATATCTAAAAAATACTCCTTGTACTCTACCATGAACAAAAATTTCAACACGTTTTAGAGTCATGCTCAAAAAATTAATATTATGAACTTGGATATTAAATTTATCTTGATAATTTTTTCATCAATTCTATGTATGAATCAAGAGTTTCTCTTGAAATCTTGGGGTGAATATCAAGTGCAAAAATTTCTTTTGTTATTTTTTCAACTACAGGTAAATTAATTTTCTTGTAGTCAATTTGTTTACCATAATGCGGGCAATTCCATGGACATCCTTTAGGGTATGCTATCTTTTCTTGAAATAATTTAGTTTTATATAGTGGTTTGGGGTATAATGTCTTACTTCGTGGAAATTTTTCTAAAAATGTCTCCTTATCCATATTTAGAATTTCTGGATGCATTCTACCTATCCAATAGTTAAAAGCTGGTTCGCAATACTCTGGAACATGAGGTGGATCAATTCCTTCAATATCCTTAACGCTTTCAGACAAATACTTAGCATTTTCATTTCGAACTTTAATGAATTCATCAATTCTTTTTAGTTGTACCCATCCTATTGCACCTTGAATTTCAGTCATTCGGTAATTATATCCTAATCTATTATAGACATACCAAGATGATTCACCGTGATGCCTGATTAGCCTACATTGTTCTGCAAGATGGTCGTCATTTGTGGTTATCATTCCACCCTCGCCAGTTGTTATGTTTTTTGATGGATAAAAGCTAAAACAACCAATATCTCCCATTGACCCTACTTTTTTCCCATAACATCGAGCTCCAATTGACTGGCAAGCGTCCTCTATAACTGCAATGTCATATTTTCGTGCTAAATCGTTAATTTTTCTCATATCAGCGGTTATTCCTGCTAAATGGACAGGCATTATTGCTTTAGTCTTATCGGTAATTTTTTCTTCTATTGATTTAGGATCCAAGGTATAAGTTCTGCTATCTATATCCGCAAAAATTGGGATTGCATTGTTGTGGATGATACTGCTAGCAGTAGCCATAAAAGTAAAAGGTGGAACGATAACTTCATCCCCTGGTCCGATATCAAGAGCTGCAATGGCTACATGCAAGGCAGCAGTTCCTGAGTTAACACCAATTGCATGCTTAACACCAATATATCTTGCGAAATCTTCTTCAAATTTTTTTACATATTCTCCGTGCAATAACGTGAGCATTTGGCTTTCTAAAACTTTAATAACTTCTTTTTGTTCTTCTTTTGTAATATTCATTTAAACTTCAATTTGATTTGATTTGTTAAAAAGCTTAAGATCAATAAGTAAAAGAAGAATTGGAACCTTAATAATATTCTTTAAAAGTAAAATGATAAGAGAATCTAATTAAAAAATCAGATAATATCTTTTAGTATTTGAGTTATATCCAATTGTTTTATTTTTTAATAATTTTTTAAGCACTTCATCAAACCATTTTTCGCTAACATTTATATTATTCTTTAATTCCTCATAAGATAACTCATCATTAATGGTTAAAAGCAATTGAATCTTATTTTTAACGGTCAAATTATCTGATTTCATTATTTTATCAAATTTCTTTTTCATATCATATTCTTCAGTTTTCAAACGAGCTATCTCATTGCTTAATTTTGCAATAACTTCATCTCTAGTTCTAAAAACCTTTAAAGACAAATCATATTTTTCTTTCAAATGCTGTTTTAATTGATCTTCTTTCAAGTCGCGCTCTAATTCTTTTTTAAATTCGTCAAGGATTACCGTATAATCTTGAGCTTCATCATATTTATCCAAAACTAGAACTATTATTATATCTTTTTTATCATTATAATACGAAATAGAATTCCAATCTTTTTCTTCTATTGTAATATAACTCTCTACAAAATTATGGGAGATTTGAATTTGTTGTACGACATTGAGAGGGATCTCTAGATCATCGGGATATTTCATGTAAATGGTGCCCCCATCTATTTCATCCCATTTAATTAAGAATATCCCAAGTGGAATTGCATCTCACCATAAATTTTACGTTTATTATCGTAAAAATTAAAAAATTAAACATTAATAAATTTATTTTAAAAATACTTAGAAACATTGGATAAAAATTATCAAATAGTAAAAAAATTTCTAATTAAAAAATTCATATTTACATTGGTTTTCTAAAAAATATAAATGATGGAAATTAAATTTTAATTGAGATTAACAAATGCCAATATATTATGTTTACATTTTAGAAACTATAGGAAAAAATAATGTAAAGAGGTTTTATACCGGATATACAAAAAATTTATGGGAGAGGATTGAGCAACATAGAAAGGGAATTGGCTCAAAATTTTGTCGAGGGAAAAAAAAGATTGAATTAAAGTATTTCGAGACTTTTTTAAAAAGAGAGGATGCAATGAGACGAGAACGTGAAATAAAATTACTTTCGCGTAAAGAAAAATTTAAACTAATCAAAAATTTTCAAGATAATGAAGAAAAAATTGGGATTTAAAAATTTTTTAATAATTTTGACAGGTTTGCCGGCATCAGGTAAATCTACTTTAGCTAATTCATTGTGTAAGGCATTAAATGATGATTTAGGCTTACCTATTGCTGAGATTATTGATCCCGATTTAATAAGAACAAATCTATTTCCTAAAGAGTTTGATCCAAAAAAAGAAAAAAAAGTTAAGAAGCTTAAATTAAAAAAGATAAAGAGCGTACTAAAGAACGGAAAAATTGCAATTTGTGATGATCTAAACTATTACAGAAGCATGAGAAATGACTTACGAAAAATAGCATTAAAGCTAAGAATTAGATATTTTATAATTCATGTCTCAACTCCACTTAAAAATTGTTTAGAATGGAACAAATCTAGAGGGAATCCCATACCCAATGATTTGATTATTAAAATAAGTAGGAAATTTGATGCTTTTAAGGAATATAAATGGGATATCCCAATAGTAGAAATTGATTTATCAAAATTAAAAGATTTAAACAGAGAAATTTCAAGAATTATTCGTCTATTAAAAAATTCGATGATGTTAGATGTAAATAGAGACAAATCCATAATAGATTTAGGTAAAAAATCAAAAAAGATTAACATCCAAGAAATAGAAAAAATAACAAGGCAAATAGTACATAAATTACTCCAAAAAAAATACTTCCAAAACTATAAAGAAGACATTTTGAAATTAAGAAAATCTTTCATTGAAACAATTTCTACAAATTCTGTTAAAAAGAAGAGAATATCAAAAGAATTTGTTAAATATTTGGAAAATAGGTTGAATATTAAATTATCTTAAAGCATTTAACTCTAAAACATTTTATTAAAAATAAGGATAAAGAAAATAAGCAATCATTTACTTTAATATTTTGAATGTAGATCCATTATTATTATAAAAAAGAAAAGACTGAAAAATTACAATGTCAAAAAACGAGTCTAAACAAAGAGAAGTAAAGGTAAAAATCGAAGAATTGGATAAAAATCGCAGCGGAAGATCTTTATGTTATGTAGATCCATTTATTTTAGAAAAAGTCGGATTAACAACAGGAAATATCATTGAGATTAGAGGAAAGAAAAGAACAACAGGGATTGTTGTATCAAGTGTTGCTGATAAAGGTAAAGGAATTATAAGATTAGATGGACTTCAACGATTAAATGCTGGAGCAACCATAGGAGAATTTGTAACAATTAAATTGGCAAAAGTATACATTGCCGAGGAGATTAGCCTTACTCCAACAAAAGCAAATATAGATCTTAAAAGACAAGCTGAGTCTATTAAAGCAAAACTAATAGATAAACCAGTAGTGAAGGGAGATATCATTGAAGTTCAGGGCGCAGTAATTCAACGAAATGATCCAGACAATCCTGTAAATGAACTAATCAAGATGATGCCAATGTTCAAGGGACCTAGAAGAAAACCGACTTTAGGAACATTGAGATTGCTTGTAGAAGATACGATTCCAAAAAATAAAATCGTTAAGATTACCCGAAATACTAAAATTAAAATTAATAAACGAGTTGCCGTATTGAATATAACTGGGGGAGTCGTTACTTATGATGATGTTGGAGGCCTTACCGAAGAGATTCAGAGAATTAGAGAAATGGTTGAATTACCTTTAAAACATCCTGAACTTTTTCACAGGTTGAATATAGATCCACCAAAAGGAGTCTTATTTTATGGTCCATCAGGAACGGGAAAAACATTAATGGCAAAAGCGGTATCTCAAGAATCAAATGCACATTTTATTACCATAAATGGTCCTGAAATAATGAGTAAATTTTATGGCGCTAGTGAAGGTCGATTAAGAGAAATCTTTCAAGAAGCAGAAAATAATGCACCATCCATAATATTTATAGATGAAATCGATTCCATTGCTCCAAAAAGAGTCGAAACCTCTGGAGAAGTGGAAAGAAGAGTTGTTTCTCAATTATTATCCTTAATGGATGGATTACAAGGTAGGGGAGAAATAATATGCATAGGAGCAACTAATCGAATAAATGCAATTGATGAAGCTTTGAGGAGACCAGGAAGATTTGATCGTGAAATAGAATTTAGAGTTCCAAATGCAAAGGGAAGAAAAGAAATTTTTCAAATCCACACGAGAGGAATGCCTTTAGAAGATGATGTCGATTTAGAAAAATATGCCGAAATTACACACGGATTCGTAGGAGCCGATATAATGGCAGTTTGTAGAGAAGCCGCAATGTTTGCTTTAAGAAAAATATTACCTAAAATAAATTTAGATGAACCAATTCCAAGCGATATAATTCAAGAACTTAAAATAAGTGATGCTGATTTCATGCAAGCAATTAACATGATTGAACCTTCTGCCATGAGAGAAGTGATGATCGAAATCCCAAATGTTACTTGGGATGACATAGGTGGATTAGAAGAAATCAAGCAAGAATTAAAAGAAGCTGTTGAATGGCCTTTAAAATATCCAAAACTTTTTGAAAAAGCTGGTATTAGACCGCTTAATGGAATATTATTATTTGGGCCACCTGGTTGTGGAAAAACTTTGCTGGCAAAGGCAATTGCAACTGAAACACAATCTAATTTCATTTCAATAAAAGGTCCAGAGATTTTTTCCAAATGGGTTGGTGAAAGCGAGAGAGCTGTAAGAGAAATATTTAGAAAAGCACGTCAAGCAGCCCCTTCAATAATATATTTTGATGAAATTGATGCCATTACATCTGGGCGTGAAGATGTTTCTGGAACACAAGTATATTCTTCCATTGTAAACCAAATTTTGGTTGAAATGGATGGAATTGAAAATAGAAAGGGTATAATGATAATTGCTAGTACTAATAGACCTGACTTAGTAGATCCTGCATTTTTAAGGCCTGGAAGATTTGATAGGTTAATATATGTAGATGCACCTGATTATGAATCAAGGTTAAAAATACTTCAAGTTCATACAAAGAAAATGCCATTGGCTGACGATGTAAACTTAAAACACATTGCTCAATTAACTGAAGGTTATAGTGGAGCAGATTTGGAAAATGTATGTAGAGAAGCTGGAATGCAAGCAATTAGAGAAAAAATGGAAGCTTTTGATAAAATTGAAGCTAAACATTTTGAATTTGCATTAAATAAGATTAAATCAAGCTTACCAGCAGAGATCATTCAAAAGTATGAAACCATGGCAAAAGAAATAACAGAAGCTAGAAATATTAAGGAATCTACAGCAGATTTTTATAAATAAAGGAAAGAAATGAGAATAAACCTTAATTTAATAATTGGGGTTAATTCATTACTTCTTCTAATTAAAATTTAAATGATTCTTTTTTTGCTAAAGTTTTTAATCATATATATAGTATAATTTAATTAATTCTAAAATCAACATGTTTTGTGAAAAATGAGTAAGATAAAAATAAAATGGGATAATCACATAAAAAAGTATCAAGAAGCTCTGGAAGAATTAAATCTGGATTTTTGCATTCTTACAAGGGTTAAATCAATTACTTATTTAACAGGATGCTTTGTTCCGTGGAAGAGTTACATTTTTTTACCAAAAGAAGGGTTTGGAGAGCCCGAATTATTTACAGTTCTTTTAGATGTAGAACGCGTGAAAGATGAAGCTCAATCAAGCATTAAAGTAAGTGGATGGGGTCCAATGAAAGGTTTTTATTGGGAAAAAAAGGTTCAAAATGCAGCAAAGAAAGCAGGAGTTTATAAACCTAAGTTAAAAGCTCCCAGAATTGGCGTTGAAACGGGAATAGATATATGCATGACGGGACAAATGTTATCTTATACCGAAGCACATTATTTAAATAAGGTTTTTCCAGGTTGCGAGTTAGTTGATTTTAATGAGAAGACCGAACAAATTCAACTAATAAAAGAACCAGAAGAAATTGAAATGTTAAGAAAAGCGAGCGAGATTACGGATATTGGTCAAGCTGCTGTAAAAAAAACACTAGAAGAAAGAGCCCCTGGAAAAACATTTACTGAAAATGAAATTGCTGGCATAGGAACCCTTGCTATGAGAAGAGCAGGTAGTAACTATGAATGGACATTCACAGGTTCCCAAGAGATTGGATCTGGATATCGAGCGAGTTATACGTTTAATGGATGTACTCCAGCTACCAACAAAATCGTGAAAGAAGGTGAATCTCTTCTTGTTGATCTCCACAGCGAATATGGTTGTTATTTAGGAGATTTGAGTCATAATTACGTGCTTGGAAAATGCCCTCCAGAACTTAAAAAATTTAACGATGTCTACGAGCAACTATGTTATGCTTTAATTGACAACATGCAAGTTGGCAATACTTTTGATGAATGCTACCAAGCAGTGAGAAAAGTTGCTGAGAAAGAAGGTTTTGAAAATGATTTATTTTTTGGGATTGGTCATGGGATTGGCTGCATTGGCAATGAATCTTATCCTGTCGTGTTGCCAGGAAAGGATTGGGGACACATGGCTTTTGAAGAAAACATGGTTGAAATTGCTGCAATTGTATTTAATCGTCCTGGATTAGGTGGCTTGAGGTTAGAATCTCCTACTTTAATAACAAAGAAAGGAGCAGAAGTATTACCTAAAACTCGATTTGAAGTAGATTATGTATAAAAAAGAAATGAAATGAATTTTAAAATTCATTTTCATCTAAATTTATTTAATCATATTTTTTTAAATTTAAAGCCATAAAAGAACAGAATTTACTTTATCTTTTATTTAAGTTCATTTTTTATTGCTTTTACTATTCTTTCTAATGCCATTTTCAAGATTGATCGAGGACATGCTATATTAATGCGATTAAAACCAACACCATCCTTGCCAAACAGATATCCCTCAAACAGTGCGACTTTCGCTTTCTTTAACAAAATTGAGCTCAACTTTTTAGGTTCAATGCCCAGATTTCTGAAATCAATCCAAACTAAATAAGTTCCTTCTGGATTTATTACTTTTAATTGAGGTAAGTGCTCATTCAAATACCTTTTTAAATACAATAAATTTTCTTGAATGTATAAAATGACTTCATTTAACCAATCTTCACATTTATTATATGCCGCTATAAGAATGCTTGGTCCAAAACAATTTGGTTGAGCAATACCAATTCTTTGGCAAGTCCTTCTAAATTCGCTTCTTAATTTTTGATTCGGGATTATTATATTAGAGAGCTTTAATCCTGGAAGATTAAAACTTTTACTTATTGAGGTACAAGTTATTGAGTTTAGAGCAAATTCTTCTGATATTGAGGCGAAAGGGACATGTTTATAGTTTGGATAAACTAGATCGCAGTGTATTTCATCAGAAATGACTAAAATATTATTTTCTAAGCAAAGATCTCCTATCTTAATTAACTCTGATTTCTTCCAAACACGCCCAGTTGGATTATGAGGACTACATAGAATTAATATTTTAGGGTGTTCCTTGTTTATCTTTTTTTCTAAATCATCAAGATCCATTTCATAATGATTATTTATCAATCGTAAGGAGTTAAGCACTCGTCTCCTTTTGTTGTTTCTAACAGCACTAAAGAAGGGAGGATAAGCAGGAGTTTGGATTACTACTTTATCTTGCGGCGTGGTGAATGATTGAATGGCAATATTCAGAGCAGGAATCACCCCCGGAGTGAATGTTATCCATTTTTTTTGAAGCTTCCAATCATGACGATTCTCATACCAATTAATAATTGCATCATAATATTCTGGGGGTAAGAAGGTATATCCATAAATCCCGTGTTTTGCTCTTTTAATAAAAGCATCAATAATGGGTGGTGGAGATAAAAAATCCATGTCAGCAACCCATAAAGGCAATAAATCTGAATTTAAGAAAATTTTATCAACTTCATCCCATTTTTCTGAATAAGTATTTGTCCGATCAATTATTTCATCAAAATTATAATGATATTTAGACATGATGATTCATTCTTCATTATTATATAAAATTCTACCACATAATCTTAATATAAATAATATTTGATTAAAAATAATGTTTTAATTAAAAATTAATTAATGTTCATAGAATAAAGTTCTCTTTAATATGATATTATCCAAGAGTTAATTGCCATGAGTGTAGTAAGTAATGAAGAATTACAATTAATAGCCTAAATTTTTAATAAATTTATCTATTCTATCCATTGCTTCGATTAATTTTTCTTTTTTTGTTGCATAAGAAATGCGTAAATAATCATCTGAGAATGAACCAAAAATATCTCCAGGAACTATTGCAACCCCAAAATCTCTCATTATTTGTTTTGAAAAATCATCACCACTAATACCAAATGGTTTTACTGAAGGCATTATATAAAAAGCGCCCTTTGGTTTATTAACTTCGAATCCCATTTTTTTCAATCTTTCATAAACTATTAACCTTCTTTCATCAAAATCCCTTAGTATTTCAGTAAAGAAAGAACGATCCATCTTTAAAGCTTCAATGAATCCGTATTGAGCAGCATGATTCGTTCCAGCAACAGTGTATTGGTGATATTTTTCCATTAAATCAACAATCTCTTTTTTTGCAATAATATAACCTAACCTGAAACCAGTAGCAGAAAAAGTTTTTGACATCGCATTAATTGTTACCGTCCTTTGAAACATCTCCTCTTTTGAGGCTGGGCTAACATGCTTATATCCATCATAAACATAATCCTCATAAACTTCATCTGAAATTAAGTATAAATCATTATTAATCACAATCGAAATTATTGCATCCAATTCTTTTTGAGAAAGGGCATACCCAGTGGGATTATTAGGTGAGTTGATTAATATTGCTTTAGTCTTTTTTGAAATAGCATTTTCAATGCTTTTTATATCCAAGCTAAAATCGTCATTTCTCTTTATTTCAATAATTTTTACATCAAAAAACAAGCTGAGATAAAAATATGAGATAAAATTAGGAGAATTAATGATTATTTCATCTCCGGGATTAAAGAGTGTTGCAAAAGTTAGATTTAAAGCTTGCGAACCACCATTTGTTACCATTATATTTTCTTTCCAATTTGATTCAATTTTATTGATTTTTAATGCTTTTTGCTCAATTAATTCCAATAATTCAGGAACGCCTCGCGTTGGTGCATAATAAGTTATTTTATTCCTTAAAGCTTCGATGTTTCCCTCTATTGCTGGCATCGGAGTCGAAAAATCTGGTTGACCAATTCCAAGGCTTATTACATCCTCTCTTCCAGCAGCTAAATCAAATAATTCACGAATTTTGGAACGAGGGGCTTTTTCTATTTTTTCTGATAATTTCTTCACAATTTACAACTCTCACTTGATTTAATTTAATAAATATTACTTAAAATTAAAATTAGTACAATTTTTCAAGCAAATTGGGAGAAAATAATTGATTAGATTTTAAATCTTTTCTCCCTGAACTTTTAAAATTTCAAAAACTAAATTTTTAAAAGCATCTTCTACATTTTCATTAAATTTAGCACTTGTCTCGATATATTGAATTGCATTTATTTTTTTTGATAATTTATGGCCTTTCTCGCTATCCACGGCTCTTTCATTAACAAGATCCTTTTTATTTCCAACTAAAATATATACACCTTCTTTTTTCACGAATTTCTTGAAGTCGCTCAACCATTTTGATTCTATGCTTTCAAAAGTATCATATCGCGTTAGATCAAAAACTAAAAGTGCGCCTACGCAACCTTGATAATACATGCTTCGAACTACATTATATTTTTCTTGACCAGCTAAATCCCAGATGATTAATCGGACTCGTGAATTAATCTCATCTAAATTAACATCTTTTCTAATTATATTAGCTCCAAGTGTGGGTTTATAATCCTCCTGGAAACTACTCTCTACAAATTGATTAATTAAGGAGGTCTTTCCAACTGCTGAATCGCCTAAAATCGTGATTTTAAACACATATTCTCGCTCGACTGCCATATAAATCTTATCTCTTCATATTTTTTTAATATGGTTTTTGGTATTTTTACTTTTTTAGGGGTCATATCATTTTTTTATTCATAAAGCTTTATAAGTTAAATTTTTTATAAATTGTCTTTGTAACAATTTCTATTTCCATGTTGGTATATTTAATCTTTTTGTATTTTAAGTTTAAAAATTTTTACTAATTTTTTAATTCTAAGTATTCTCAAGTCTTTAAACTACAAATTTTAAAAGATTTTTTGAAAGAAATTCTTTAAAAATTCTTGAAAGGTATTTATCTCTTGTTATTTATTTTATAAATACTTATCTATTGATTTTGATTATCTTAATTGGATAAATATTCTTTTTTCTATAGAGTTAATCACTAATTGAATAATTTTAATCAAGTCTATTGATAATTAAAGTTTTTTTTTTCAACTGAAATTTAATTTTTTTTTTTATTTAATTTTTTTAACAACATTAACAAATATAAATTGTATAGTTAGTATCATGATTTTTCTATTTTAAGAGTCAAAATAAATGTATTATGATCAGGATCATTAATATTTTTTTTTGAACTCGCATAAACTACTTTAGTTTTTGGTGGGATGGTCTTCTCGAGAGATGATACCAAGAACCCAATGATTAAATCACAGGGTACTCCTATTTCAGAGCAAAATATGCATTTATTTATGCTAATAATGAATTTTTTAGGTTTAGATTTAATGATTTTTATATTCCAGTCCGTTTCAATTAGTTGATTAATTTCTTCTATTATTTCTTCAAATTTTTTTCCATATGGGAAAAGATAAAATGAAAATTTTTTACCAATTTCATATAATACCTTGTTAGATTCGTAGAGAAGGCAATTCTGAGCTGCAATTAATTTTTTAAAAAAGAAAAAATCCATGTGGGAGTTAGGATTGATGTCATCTAAATTTTTTAACTCAAGTAATTCTGCCTCTCTTAAAATGGATTTTAAGCCATCATGATCAAGAACATCTAAATATGACTGAAGTAAAGCGATTAAAACTTTATTATGAACCTTTCCCCTATACTCTCCTATTAATTTTGATTCATTTACCATTGAAAAACATTCATGAACATTTTATTTTAAAAAAAATTGCATTATTTAAACTAAATATTTTTCTCACTATTATTAATAGAAGTAGGTTAGAACTTTTTAAGGTTTTATTTTTCATAACTTATGCATGTGGTTAATACAAACTATTTCATGAAATCAAGAACTTGTTAAAATTTAACTTTAATGACCTTTGCATTTAGATTTAAAAGATTACTCTTATTAAGAAAAGATTATAACTTAATAGTGATTATTTCCCATGGTAAAATCTCTATTTTATTAGAGTTTAATGATGATATCACATTATAGTTGAAATCTACTTTTTTTAATTCTTCTTTAACTTGTTTCCCCTTAATAGAAATCGCAATTTTTTTTCCTGTAGAATTAAAGATCCTCATATAACTTTCCGTCCCTCTCCTCCATATGTTTATGACTTCAATTGGAGGATCTATTGAAATGAACGCTTCACTATTTAATTCGTTCATAAAATTAGATTTATTAACATAAGAGATTAATTTAAGATTATATTTAGCAATCTCCGAATTAATGAAATCCTCATTATCATTTTCTAAAATTAAAATTGAAAATTCATATTGACCACTTGTGCCAAGTAAATTTTTAAAAACATTACTTTCCTTGTTTATTTTGAACCGTTGACTATTTCTTTGCAAATACATTATAGAAATATCATTTCCTTTCAGAATTAAGTAATCTAAAGCTTGAATTTTTTTTCGATTGGTTTCTTCAATTCCAAAAGGGTAATTAATTAATATTTTTTCAGGATTGAATGATGGGACAAATGAAATCTCACTCAAGTTGATAGAATTTAAGAAAAATTCAATCCTTTTTACATTTCTGAATTGAATGAGTGTCAAATCAAAATTCTTCGTCAAGGTTGTACCTTTAATTTTTAATGTACTCTCAATCTCATTTTCCATCTGTTCTATGATTTCTAACTTACATTTAGATTTGGAATAAAATTGAAGAGTATAAATTAAACTATTCTTGAAATAAACGTTTAATCCATCATTTTCTTGATTAATTTCAAATTTATAATAAAAATCTTCAAATTCTACTAAATTATCTGGTTCATTTTCTGTCAACATAAACGTTTCATAACTAAAGCCAGGGATTTCTACCATTGATTTTAATGTAGAACCTAAATGAATAGCTTTGTAACTAGCTCGTTTTCCTAAAAGAAATTTGGAACTATTATTTTTTCTTTCAAGATTAATAGAGATAATATCTCTTCTATAATATGGAGTGGGATTGATAATTAATATTGTTGTGATTTCATTATTACTTACTTGTTTAATTGGTCTGACAAGGATTTTAAACAATTTTTTCAGCGCTTTATTAATGAATTCATCATTCTTTTTCATGATTTTTTCTAAAATTGAGCAACTTAATTCAAGTATCGTTTGCTTCTTATTGAGAATAGTAGATTGATAATTTAATTTTTCTATTTCCTTTATTTCTTGGTAACTTGAATAATCACCGGGTCTTAAAAAAGGCACGGCATAACAATCATGTGCTTGAGTTATTAATAACTCCTTCCATTGCTTTGCTAAAAAATTATCGCAAGATTTCTGATCAAAAATTCCCAAAACATAATTTATAAATTCTGCTGTTAAAATGGAATATTCTGCTTTTTTATTGAATAAAAATAGTTTAGAAGGTAGGAATACATAATCGGCTAATAAAAATTCATCTCTCTTATACTGGAATTCTCCATTTTCTTCAAGAGTATCACATAAATCGGAACATAAGAAAAATTCTCCAAAAATACTTGAATATTTTGAAATCCTCCAAACTTCTTTTTCAAGTGGCAATGGCATTATAAAATCTTCTAAAGATGAGAAAACTACATTATTCAAGAATGGGCGAGCTGTTGCTTGAAATAGTAAATTTGGAATTTCTAAATAAAAACCACCATGCCAGAATTCTCCATTAAATATACCTGGCTGGTCTGTTAAAGTCTTAATTGTTGTCCCATCCAATCCCTTCCATTTAATACAAGGTGAAATTGCTGAGGGACAAGCGCCCATTAAACGAGTTCTTAGGGATCCATAATTAATGTCAAAATTTTTAAGAATTTGAGGAATTTGAGGATGTAAGGATGCTTCTGAACAATAATATATGCTCACATCTATTTTTAATTTTTCTAATACATTTTTTCCAAGTTCAAATTGTTTAATGTTTGATTCATTGCCTATTAGTGAAAGATATGGTTGGGAATAAGTAGAATTTATTATTTCAAATTTTCCTTTCTGGAATAAGTTCATTAATTCTTCAAATTTTTCTGGATATTTATGGGAGAGCCATTCCATGCAACAAGTAGCAATTTCTATATTATATGGAAATTGATTTTGTGCGGCAAATTTTAATTTTTCTAATAATTTATCCAAAGCGAATCCTGGGAAATCAAATTCACAATACCCCGTATCTTTTATAATGATGCCGCCATGTCCTCCAACGATGTAATAAATATTATTTTTAACTTCTCGCTTTAATATCGAGTGAAGACGATTTATAATTTTTTTGAAATAATTTTCAATAAATTTTTCATTCTTATTTTTAGATGATTTTAATTTGGAATAAAGGCTCCAAATTTTTTCAATTTGAGTTTTCCAATTTCTAATTAATATTTTTTTACTAAAATTTTCAATAATTTTGATGATATTGCCTAATGCATCAATATCTTCAGATTTTACTAATAACTTATTATCATACATTATTTTAAAATTCAAAATTGAATGTTATTTTTTTATTAGTGTTTATTTTTTCTTATTAATCATTCATAAATTTAAAAATATAGATTTATTTTGAAAAGATGTATTCTAAAATATATTGAACAAATCATGGAAGGGGTTTTTCCTTTTCAATGTCTGCTGGTTCTCTCCCTTTTTCAAGTTGTTCAAACCACCATCTATCAGTTGATATGATTTCTTTAGCTTTTTCAAGTACAGCTTCTATTTTATTTGCTTTAACGACAACAACCCCATTAATATCCCCAAATATTAAATCTCCTGGTACGATTAACCTTCCCCCGCATTCTATTGGTTTCATAACCGATTCCATGTCTATAACCATTCTACCCCGTATCGAACTGCAAATAATACCTCTTGCAAATAATGGAAATTTCAAGCTAGTGACTTGAGCAATATCTCTAACTGGACCATCAACCAGTCCCCCTCTAAATCCTAATTGTTGTAATATCCTGCTTGTACTCTGTCCTAATCCAGCAGCAATCATTTGGTTAGACATATTAACGCACATTATTGGAAATTTTGGCGTTTTCCTTATGAATTTAACAAGGCGCGCTAAAATATTCCTGTCTAAAGGCTCATCAGATAATACCATTTTCATCGTTCCAGCTAATCCAACCATCCTTGCCCCAGGCCAGATTGGTCTTATTCCTGGATCTATAAAACCAGGTTCCAAACCAAGCTCATCAATAGCATCTGAAACTGCGCACGTGTATAATTTTGAGTATTCATTTAATATTATTTCTAACTTTTTAACATCCATCATCCTCACCTAAATAAAATTATTAATATTGTTCTCACCAATTAAAGAAAATATTGAATGTATTTTATTGAAATAAAAATTATATTTAATAATCGTATTTAACCTTAAAAAAATTTGAATAAATAAATTTTTTTACAAATCTACAAGGTTGAACAAAATGGTTAATAATGAGAAGATTAACTTAAAGAAAAGAAGTGATAGAATCTTTGAACACATAAAAAATACCGTATTTAATTATGTTACAACAGGCATAATTAAAGGTATTGGAATTGATGAAAAAGAAATCCGTAGAAAGCCATTTATTGGTGTAGTAAATACTTGGAATGAAATAAATCCAGGACATAAACACTTAAATGTATTGGCAGAGGCAGTTAAGCATGGAATAATCGAAAAAGGTGGAATCCCACTTGAATTTAATACAATTGCTCCTTGTGATGGATGGGCAAATGGAAATGAAGGAATGCGGTATATTTTACCCCAGAGAGAAACTATAGCCGATTCCATAGAACTAATGGTAGAAGCACACAGTTTAGATGCTATTGTTACTTTATCAAGTTGCGATAAAATTAACCCTGCAATCTTGATGGCGGCTGCAAGGTTAGATATCCCCACGATCTGTGTTCCTGGTGGTCCCAACATGTATGAAATTCGGTTTTCTCCGAATTTTGAGGGAATTGATCAAGAATTATATGATGATTTTAATCAAAAAGTGAGCTGTATAACTTGTGCAACTCATGGAGCTTGTGAAATAATGGGAACTGCTAACACAATACAATGTCTAATGGAAGCAATGGGAATGACTTTGCCAAATGCTTCAACCGCGCCTGCAGTTTCAAGGATGAAATATCTGATAGCAAAAGAATCTGGAAGACAAATCATGACACTATTACAACAACAATTAACACCATCTAAGATAATGACAATAAAAGCATTAGAAAATGCTGTAATGGTTGATTTAGCAATAGGTGGATCAACTAATAGCACCTTACACCTGCCAGCTATCGCAAGAGAACTAAATCTTGATTTTGATTTAGAGATATTCAATGAATATAGTCAAAAAATTCCAACTATTGCAAACATATATCCATCTGGAAGGCATGGAATAGTTGACTTGTATAAGGCAGGTGGAATTCCTGCCGTATTATTTCGATTAAAAGAACATCTTAATTTGGATTGCATGACTGTGTTGGGAAAACCTTTAAAAAAAGTTATAAGAAGAATAACAGTACATGATGATGATGTAATACGACCATTGAACAATCCAATTTATCCTGAAGGAGGTACTGTAATATTGAAAGGAAACTTGGCACCTGAAGGGGCTGTTATCAAGCAATCTGCAATTAAGGATAAAGAGATGTTATATTTTAAAGGCCCAGCAATCTGTTTTGATTCTGAACAAGAAGCATTAAAGGCTTTATCTCTTAAAAGGATTCCAAATGGTTCGGTCGTGATTATTAGATATGAAGGACCAAAAGGAGCTCCTGGCATGCCTGAACTCTTAGCGTTCACTGCAAATTTAATGATGTTGAATTATTTAGATAAGGTTGCCTTAATTACCGATGGTAGATTTTCTGGAGGGACCTCAGGTCCTTGCATAGGCCATATTAGCCCAGAAGCATATGTAGGAGGGCCCATCGCAATAGTTCAAGATGGAGATATCATAAATATTGATATCCCTAAAAGAAAGATTGATATAGAATTATCAAATTCTGAAATCGAGAAAAGATTAAAGTCTTGGTCACCAATAGAGAGGGATATTAAGAGTAAAGCTTTATTAAAATATAGAAAATTAGTTTCTTCAGCTTCCAAGGGCGCAATTCTAGATTATTAAAAAAAATTTATTTTTTTTTCATTTTATTAAAATTTTCTTTTAAAAACCATTCATTTAACTTAATATTATTTTATGATTTACTTATATTATAGACAAATATCAATTAACGAGAATTAAATTTGAAAAAAATTTTTAATATTCATCAATAGACAATTCTTTCAGCTTATTACTTGTAGGTTTTCCATTTTCATCCCATCCTCGGAATTTATAGTACTCTTGAAGCATTTTATCTATTGATAATACCTTACCACGTGCTCTTCCATTAATTAATGGTGTTTTGAGTTTTATTGGGATTCTATCATCTTTTTTGCTAATGCCGCATAATACATTGAATTTTCTCTTTAAGTTAAATATCCTTTCACCAATTTGAAGTATTTCATCTAAAGTGAAAGAAATTCCGGTTAAACAATATATTGATTCGATCAATAAATCAAAAATATTCTCAATTGCTAAAGACCCTGATGATATTGTTTGCCTGCAAATCCCTAAAGAATTATTCACTTCAGATAAGTTCTGACTTATTGCAATATCTCTCGCAAATTTAGGATCGTCGATAGTACGAAATTTAATGGGAACTTCTTCTCGAATTCCGATTGCTTTACCTAAATTTGAAAAACCACCATAAATATCGGTACCAAAACCTCGCAAATGACAAGCTCCTCGATTTGCCGTTGCATATTGCAAACCAAGTGGAAAATTCGCTCGTGGTTCATGCATTGGAACATCTAATCCTTTAATTTCAACTGTAAGCTCTTCAGCGTTTTTTCCAATTATTTCTGCTGCTTTTCTGGTCCCTAAACTTAAAATTTCCCCTATTCCTTTCCTTTCACATATTAATTTTGTTAATTTAACAATACTTTCATGATCTCCCCAACTTAGCGAGAATCCTATGTCCTCTTCGCTCAAGATTCCACGTTCATAACAATCAATGGCGAATGCTACAAGACTTCCAGTTGAGATTGTATCCACGCCCATTTTATTGCAATAATCATTAATATAGGCAATTGATTCAATATTAGAATTCAAGCACATCGAACCAAATGCAGCTACAGTTTCGTATTCCGGTCCCGCAGCATTTTCAATTTTATAAGGATCTTCTTTTATTTCTACCTCCCGCCCACAACTAAACGGACATAAATAACAAGGTTTCAACCTGACAAGCATCTTCTCTCGCACTACTGCTCCAGTAATGTCATTAACACCTTTCCACTTACCCATTTCGCTCCAATTTTGGTGTGGTACATCTGCGAACATTTCAAAATATTCAATTGCATTTGTTCCTATTTGTCTAAGCGTGAGTGCTGGGTTGGAATTCTTTAATTTCTTCATCAAATCTCGTGTTATTTCTTTAAACTTTGATTCATTTTCATATGAAATCTTCTTCGTGCTTTTTACTGCTATTGCTTTTAATTTTTTAGACCCCATTATCGCACCCATTCCAGATCTTCCAACAGCTCTTCCATGATCATTCATGATACACGCCAAAGGAATCTTGTTTTCTCCTGAAGGCCCAATGCAAGCTACTTTATACTCCTTGCCTAACTTGGATTGAACCATTTTAATGGTATTTTTCGTATCCATTCCCCAAATTTCAGAGGCATCTTTTAATTCATAATGCTCATCTTCAATAATCAAATATACTGGTTCTCCTGACTTATTTTTAAATATTATCCCATTAAATATTGGTCTTAATTCTGGGCCGAAATAGCCCCCAGAAACACCTTCTCCAATAATGGAAGTTAAAGGAGATTTAGATGAAACTGAATAAAATGCTGAACAAGGATAAGTCGTGCCTGTTAACAGTCCTGTCATTAGAACAAGAGGATTTTTTTCACTAAAGGGTTCTACTTCATGAGCCTTTTCTCTCATCAAGTATTCAATTCCAAACCCCACTCCTCCAAGAAATTTTTTAATCATGTTCTTTTCTATTTTTTTCTCAATAAATAAGTTTTTTTCCAAATCAACTTCCAATATTTTCCCAAAAGAGCTATTTACCGTTTTATATTCACCTTAACTTCTTATTTACAAGTATTTAATTTAATTATCAACTTAAAGGTAAAAAAATCTTCCCATAAAAATTGAATTTTCCAAGTTATTTTTTAAATGTTTAGAATGTTTAGCATTAATAAGATTAAATAAATATAATGGAAAGATAATTAAAATATTCTCTGAAACTCGGAATTATAAGTAGTATAACTCTTTCATTAAATTATGATTTAAAGAAAAATGATTAAGATAAAGAAAATAGTGAAATTTATATTAAAATTAAAAAATAAAAATAAAATAATTTATTCTTTAACGCTTTCTAAAACCTCTTCAATTTCTGCTTGAATTACTTCAGGTTTCTTCGCTTGGAGCCCTTTAATTGCATTAGCTTGCTCTAACCGTTCTCTATGAAGTGTATTCATTGCACAGAATGGCACTTCAAGTACTCTTGATGGATCTTCTGGATCAATAACTCCATAATGAACTAAACAACGGCATACTCGATCTAAATCAAAATTATAGGCATCTTGGAAGTGCATGCTGCTAACCATTAAGTTTTTGCTATGTAGAAACTTGGCAGCTGAAGTTAAATTAGGAGCCATTACTAATCTGGCAAAAGCTTTAAAAGTATTACTCGTGACTATTTTTGCTGGGTTCTTAATATAACGCATTGCTCCAGCAAAATAATATGCTTTCATCATTTGACGATAGCCTAAATTAGTTATATCGTCAATAAATTTTCCTATAGTGCTTGGAAGAGCTCCAAAATCTTCTAAATTAATTCCTTTTAAAAAGCTAGTAGGTTTTGGAACCTCTTGTTTTTGTACCATATCAAAAACTTTATTTGACCAACGAATGAGGCCCTCAACGTCAAAATAGTTCTCTATTGGCTCCCATTCATTTTTATCATTAATCACGCAGATTGTGGCGAAACCACAATCTTGGTGACTTGTCATTCCAAATTCAGGCATGTCATCAAACCAAGCTAATAACCTTGTCATTTTCGCAGTTGTGGCAATCGGGTAAAACTTTGTAATGGAATTATTCGTGTGTTTATTAATGGCTTTCTTCAAGTCAGCTGTAGTATATCTTAAATCCATCAATTCTTCGAAACTAATTCGGCCACAGAGTGCAACTGGTTGGAAAACTATTCCAGAAACAACATCTGCATTATCTTTAGCATAATCCATGATAGGACCTACTTGATGATCATTTACACCTTTAGCGATGACTGGCACTAACATTACTCCATAGAATCCAATTTTCCTGCAGTTTTCAATTACTCTTTTTTTGAGAGGCCATAGATTCACACCTCTAATTTTTTTCCAAGTTTCTGGATCATCAGTAGCATCAAATTGGAGATAAATGGCGTCCATTCCAGCATCCTTACATTTTTGTAAGAAATCAATGGATTTTCCAAATCGGACACCATTGGTGGTAACCATTACCTCTGTAAATCCTAATTCTTTACCCTTTTTAATGATTTCTGGCAAGTCATCCCTAACTGTAGGTTCACCGCCAGAAAGCTGTAACAATACAGCGGGTACCGGTTTCATTGATCTAAAATGTTCCATTATTTGGACGATTTGCTCAAATGTAGGCTCTACTACATAACCTTTAGCACTAGCATTAGCAAAACAAATTGGACAAGCAAGGTTACATCTATTAGTAATGTCAATTAAGCAAATATTTGGAGCACTCTTGTGATTTTCACACAAACCACAGTCATAAGGGCAACCTTTTTCGGTTTTCTTGATTCCAGATGAAACATATTCTGGTTTCGTGCTGTTATTTACAGTCGAACCAATTTCATCAGTAAAAGTTTGACTCCATTTATATTCTTCTGGATCAGTAGATATTTTATCTTTAAATTTTCCATGTTCCTTGCATTCTTTTCTCATCATTACCCAATTCGTTTCGGGATCGACATAAATTTCGGCAGGAATGGGTTTCATGCATTCTGGACAAATACTTGTCGTACGCTTTAAAATTTCTTCAGTCATATGAATCAGCTATAAAAATATTGTTTATTTAAAAATATATTTAACTAAATAAAATTCTTTCAAATTTAAAGCTTTCAAGATTATTATTAATATTATCAATATTATAAAAAGCAAAAGTTTTTTATATATCCAGTCAGAACTTAAAGGAATTTAAAATTAGACGCAAGTTTCAATTTAAACCTTTTTTTAATATTTTGTTATAATTTGAAAACTTATATTATCGGGTAACTTAAAATAACAGTATTTAAATTTTTGATAGTAAAAAATTTAGAATAAAAAATCTCTTTCACTAAAGAAAATTTATAGAAAGAAAGGGCGATTCCTGCCACCAAGACCTCAATACAAGGTCAAAAAATATGTATAAAGGGGGAGGAGGGCGAAAAAAAAGTGCGCATCAACGCACTTTACCAAAAGACAAAAATCCAGGTAGTGGCAGGAATCATTTTTATAATCACGCTTTATTTTTAATTTCTTTATAATTTCTCTTAATAATTGATTTGATTTAATTATGATCTTGGTCCTTTCTATTTTAATTTTATAAAAAATTTTTTCATAATTTTTATCTTAAATTATATATATACTTATACTTATTTAAAATAATTTCTAAATATTTGCTTATTTTTTATTTAAATTATAAAAATCGTATTAAGTTATAAGATAAAGAAATCTTTTAAATTAAATTTAAATTTTAATAATAAGTTAATCTAAGAGAGTTGATCTTTGTCATGAATAATGAGAAAAAGATAAATGAAAGCTCAGAATTGAGATTTGATTTATTTACTATTATATTTTTAATTATTGGATTAATAATATCTTGGTTAAATATGAGCTTTATTTTAGATGCTCCTTCTTCTATTGAGATAATGGCGTATTTATCGATAATTTTCACAACCATAATTCCAGCAATTATTATTGGGTTAAAAAATAGATATTGGACGTATGGATACTTGTCTGGATTTGCAATTGCTGGAATTCCTTTCAGTATCTTTAAAGATCTTTTTATAGGTGCATATACTTTCGTTACTACTGGATTTATATTTTTAATATTGTGGTTAATTTTTTGGAAAGCTTGGAGGGCCTTAGATTCTATAAAAATAGAGAATGAGTAAATTAATAAAGATGTTAACCATTATAAGGAATCCTATTCTTAAATTTCTGATTACTTTTTTGAAGATATTGAATTATACTTTTATTTTTTAGTTGGTACATCTTCAATAGAAACATCATTTACTTTTGGAATTGCTAAAAATTCATTTTTTATTAAATCTTCGTTTAATTTTCCTGAAACAATTTTTTCACCCATTACATATGTTTCATAAAAGCAATTTTCCAATTCATAACAAATACCAGTAGTATGCAATATGTCTTCGCTTAAATTTAGTTGATTCATGATTTTAGAAATGCCATTAACAATTTCGGGGGAGAATTCTTCTAATTTTAAAAGAATTTTCTTTATTACATTAGTTTTCGTTGGAAAACAGCTAACTTTTACAATATCTTCCCGGGAAATGAATATAAATAAATAGAATGGGAGATTAGCAATCTCTTGTATCACTTCACTTGGAAAAAAAAATTTTTCAAGTTGTTCTCTTGATATAATTAAACCAGTAGAAATCTTGTTTTTATTTTTTAAATTACTATTATCGGAAACCATTAATATCAGACTCTTATTGGATGTTAATGTGTTAGAAAAATATTAAAAATGAATATAATAAATAGTTAGTTTTTAGTTTTTTTAAGTTTTTATTTTTGAGAGAACCAAGAAGATCCATATCATCATGATGTTATTCGCATTTTAAAAATAAATTATTTTTATATTTCATTGTAAAAATTTTAAAATTTATTTAATAATACATTGAAAAATGGATGTGTTCATCTCAAATGATCAGAAAGGAGCATGGCATTAACTATATCAAGAAATCTCATTCACATTATTATTCAAATGAATTAAGTAGTGATTTTAGGTTTAAAGCAATATACTTTTTAGATAATGTAACCGGCACTTTATTGTTGTGTAAGAAATACAAGTTGCTGAATGATGATGAGTCTAAGGATGATTTAATAGGTGGTTTCCTTAGTGCTCTAAATATGTTTATAAAAGAAATTAATATCGATGACGATGAGGAAGAGATTAGAGAAATTAATTTCAAGAAAACCAGGATTTTATATGATCGAAAGGGTAGGCTTTCACTAATAGCCATAACTAACAAAACAAATTTAATTTTAGAGAGAAAAATCTTGCATGATTTATTATTGAATTTTTACAACAAATATGAATCTTATATAAGTAATTTTAATGGAAGAATGAACCCTTCTTTTCAAAATTTCAAAAAGATTTTAGATTTAAAGCACGTGCATGGTGCTTTAAGTAGAAAATTAAAATAATTTATTTTTAGGACAGTACACAATGAAGTAGAACACATGTTTTTCATCAAACTGGGAATTCCTGCATTTAATTTTATTGTTTTATCCTCATTTTAAGAAGATATTTTTATT
>Ga0190334_1000081_pt1 | contig 45571 bp, 55 predicted proteins | sample 48720478_MG_FD_161270 | JGI IMG/M metagenome (GOLD analysis project Ga0190334, IMG submission 161270) | Hydrothermal vent sediment bacterial communities from Southern Trench, Guaymas Basin, Mexico - 4872-04-7-8_MG | ecosystem: Environmental > Aquatic > Marine > Hydrothermal vents > Sediment ... | reverse complement strand
ATAAATCCTGTAATTCCAGAAGAAGCAGCAAGAATGCTCAGAGAAGTGGAGGTAGAAATATGAAAGTAAAGGCACCTGGAAGAATAAATATTATAGGAGAACATACTGATTATAATGATGGATATGTTTTGCCTTTTGCTGTAAGTAAATTTGTAGAATTGAAATTGGAATATTCAGATAAATTTTTAATTTACTCAAAAAACTTAAATGAAATAATTGAGATAAATGAAATTAAGAAAACAAATTCGTGGGCGGATTATATAATAGGTGTTATCTATGTGATGACAAAGAAAGGATACGACATTCCACCTTTAAGGATAGATTTAGATTCGACTATTCCTATTGGAGCAGGTCTTTCGAGTTCAGCGGCTTTAGAAGTTGCTGCTTCATATGGTATATCTGAATTCTTGAATTTGAATATTCCTAAGATAGAAATAGTGAAAATTTCAAGAGAGGCAGAAGTAGATTTTGTCGGGGTCAGATGCGGAATAATGGATCAATTTGCATCAACATTTGGTAAAAAGGATCATGCTATATTTTTAGATACTTTGACGTTGAAATATGAATATATTCCTTTGAAATTGAGGGAATATGAAATTTTCGTTATAGATTCTAATGTTAAACATGAATTATCATCGTCTGAATATAATAAACGAAGAGAAGAATGTGAAGCAGTATTAAAAACTCTACATAAAAAAAGTTTTAGGCAGGTTAGTTTTGACGATTTAAGAAAATTGGATGGTATTCTTTTAAAGAGAGCAAAGCACGTACTAGAAGAAAACGAACGTGTTTTGAAAGTAAAAAAATCATTGGAAATTAATGATTTTAAAATGGTGGGAAAATTACTTTATGAATCTCATCAAAGTTTACGAGATTTATATGAAGTTTCGTGTGAAGAAACGGACTATATAGTAGATTATTTACGCGAAAATGAAGGTGTGTTAGGTGCTAGAATGGTTGGTGGTGGATTTGGAGGAGGTGTAATTGTTCTTGGAAATAGAGGAAGTTTAGAAAAAATAAAAGATGATCTTAAAGAAAAATATTATGAAAAGTTTTCAAAAATTCCTGAATTTTACTCTTTAGAAACTTCTGACGGAGTGTCTATAATACTGTAATTTTTATTTAGAATGAAAAACAAAAAAGAGACACAGCATAAATTTTTTATCATTGCTGTGTCTCTTTTTTTATATAGAGATTTGGAAGTGAAAATTTTTTATCTTTTAATCTTAAGAATTATCACGTGATTTTAAAAAAATATTACATAGAGTATTTTAATGTTAACACTTGATTTTGAAGGTTAAAATATGGTAAAATACGGTAACCATTTTGAAAGGGAGGGGATTATATGAGAAAATTCATGGTTATTGTAGGTCTGCTGCTTATTATTCTTTCTTTTGCTGCAAAAGACGTTATTGTAGTAGGTACTACTGATAAGATTAGAACATTAGATCCGGCAAATTGTTATGATTATTTTTCAAGTAACATTCTGCAAAATGTTTTGGCTGGTCCTGTTGACTATGAAATAGGAACAGCAAATATTAAGCCTTGGTTATTTGAAAGTTGGGATGTTTCTGATGATGGACTTGTTTACACTTTCCACATCAGAAAGGATGCATTTTTTGAGGATGGAACTCAGATTGATGCTGAAGCATTTAAATTTTCCTGGGATAGAGTTATGAGATTAAATGGAGATCCAGCATTTTTATTAACAGATGTTGTTGAAAAAACTGAGATTGTTGATAAGTTTACATTTAGGGTTACTTTGAAAAATAAGTTTTCTGCATTTGTTTCAGTGTTAGGTTATACTGTTGCATTTCCAGTAAATCCAAAAGTTTATCCGGAAGATTCCTTTTATGAATTTGAGCCTTCTGCTTCTGGGCCATACAAAGTAGCAGAATGGATTAGAGATGTAAGAATTGTATTGGAAGAAAATCCCAATTATTTTGGCCCAAAGCCAAAAACTTCAAAGATTATAATTCAATTTTATGAAAATTCTCAGCAGTTAAGATTAGCTTTGGAAACTGGAGAAATAGATGTTGCATATAGACATTTAGATCCAAGAGATGTTTTGGACTTACAAAACGCTCCAGGTATTAAAGTTTATTTAGGTGCAAGTCCTCAAATAAGATATTTAGTTGTAAACGTAAAACAAAAACCATTTAATAATCCTCTTGTGAGACAAGCAATTGCTCTCGCAGTTGATAGAGGGACAATTACTGAAGATATATTTGTTGGATTAGCAAATCCGTTGTATTCGATGGTTCCAGCTGGAATGTGGAGTCATGAAGAAGTTTTTCCAAAGAGAGATTTAGCTGCAGCAAAAGAAATATTAAAAGTTGCAGGTTATAGCGAAGAAAATCCATTAGAAATTGATTTGTGGTATACTCCTTCGCACTATGGTACAACTGAAGCCGACGTTGCTCAAGTGCTGAAAGAATCTTTAGAACAAACTGGAATGATTAAAGTTAATATTAAATACGCTGAATGGTCAACATACGTTGAATATTTCCTTAATGGAACAATGGGATTATTCTTACTTGGATGGTATCCAGACTATCTTGATCCAGATGATTATCTGTGGCCATTTTTAAGTGTAAATGGTGCAAAATCTCTTGGAAGCTTTTATGAAAATAAGAATGTAGAAGACTTAATGATTGCCGCAAGAGCTGCAACAGATCAAGTTTCTCGTGAAATGCTTTATAAACTTGTTCAAAACTTCCATGCGGCTGAGATTCCATACATACCTTTATGGCAGGGATCCGCAGACTGCGAAGCTCATGATTACATTAAAGGAATTGTTTTAGAACCAACACAGATTTTCAGATATTACATTCTTGAAACAAAATAATTGTTTTCATGAATAAAGTCCCGCCCCTTTGCGGGCGGGATTTTTTAAAGGAGGAGATATTGTGTCCTTGAAGAGCTATATAATAACAAGAATTATTTTAGCACTTCCAATGATTTTAATTCTTTTAATAATGATATTTTTTATTTTGAGAATAATCCCAGGAGATCCTGTGTTGGCAATTTTAGGAGGTAAAGCTCCTGTTGAAGTGATCGAAGCTAAAAGACACGAACTTGGTTTAGATAAACCAATAATAATACAATTTTTTGATTATTTAGGAGATGTTGCCAAAGGTGATTTTGGAGTTTCGACTTTAACCAGTAGACCTGTATGGAGTGAAATAAAAGATAGATTTCCTGCTACTTTGGAACTAACGATTTTTTCTTTTATTTTAGCTCTTATTATAGGAATCTTTTGGGGAGCTGAAGCAGCGTGGAGAAAAGATAAAGCAATAGATATTTCAGCGAGGGTTTATTCGATTTTTATTTATGCTGTTCCTGTTTTTTGGCTTGGATTAATGCTTCAACTACTGTTTGGAATTTATTTGAGATGGCTTCCAGTTGGTGGAAGACTATCTCCAAGAGTAAGTTTAGATATAAAAACTGGTCTTTTCTTATTAGACAGTTTAATTAGTTGGAATTGGGAAGCGTTTTGGGATGTTTTAAAACACTTATTATTGCCTGGAGTCACTTTGGGATTAGTTATTTCAAGTATTTTCCTAAGAATGGTTCGTAATAATACTGTTTTAATGCTTTCAAAAGACTTTGTCAAAGCCGCAAAAGCCAGAGGATTAAAACCTAAAGTGGTTTTATATGGTCATGCTCTTAGAAATGCATTTGTACCAATTTTTACAATAATGGGTATGCAGTTTGCTTTGTTATTAGCGGGAGCGATTTTAACGGAAACTACATTTTCGTGGCCAGGCATTGGTAGTTATCTAGTTTTAAAAATTAAATACAGAGATTTTCCTGCTATACAAGGAACAATAATTTTCTTTGCAATCTTTGTTGTAATAATTAGTATAGTTATTGACATTGTTAATGCATTAGTTGATCCTAGAGTAAGATATTAAGAGGTGATATTGTGAGGAAAAAATTTATTAGTGAAAGACTTGGAGAATTTATTAGCGATTTGTTTGGAACGGGTACAGGTTGGTTAACGTTCATTGGTGCAATGATTTTGATCTTTTATATTGTTTTAGCGATTTTTTCTCCGCAAATTGCACCATATAATCCTACAGAAAGAGTTGGAAGATCACTTACTGCTCCAAACGATCAATTTATTTTTGGTACGGATAATTTGGGCAGAGATGTATTAAGTAGAGTAATTTATGGTGCAAGAATTGCACTTATGATTGCATTTATAGCAGTTGCAATTGCTGCAGGTGTTGGTGTTCCTTTAGGTTTGATATCCGGTTTTTTGGGAGGGCCGTTAGATAGAGTTTTAACATTAATAATGGATGCTATTTATTCTTTTCCTGGTTTGATTCTTGCAATAGCGATAGCTGCAGTTTTAGGACCAGGAGTTATAAATATTGCAATTTCAATAGCTGTGGTTTACACCCCAACTTATTTCAAGGTTATCAGAAATCAGGTATCATCGGTTAAAAGCGAATTATATGTTGAAGCTGCAAAAGCTTTAGGTGCAAAAAATAGAGAAATTCTTATGAAATATATTTTTCCTAATGTGTTACCTTCCATAGTTGTTGTGTTATCAATGAATTTAGCAGATGCAATAATGACTGAAGCAGGACTTTCGTTTTTGGGTCTTGGAATTGCTCCTCCCACTCCTGATTGGGGATTTGATTTGAGTAATGGGCAGAGATTTGTTTTAAGTAAAGCATGGTGGGGACTTCTTTTCCCAGGTATAGCAATTATTACCGTTGTTTTGGGCTTTTCCATGTTTAGTGAAGGATTGAATGAACTGATTAATCCTACTATCAGGGAAAGAAGGTGATTTTGTGATTTTCGAAGCTAAAGATTTAAAAATTTATTATAAAACGAAAAAAGGTTTTGTTAAAGCAGTGGATAATATTAGTTTAAGTGTAGAAAAAGGTCAAACTGTCGGATTGGTTGGGGAATCTGGTTGTGGAAAATCTACTTTTGGTCAAGGTATTTTAAGAATTTTACCTCCATCGACTTTTTATAGTGGTAGTTTAAAAATAGAAAATCAAGAGCTTTTAGGTATTCCAGAAAGTAGTATGAGAAAAATAAGAGGTAAAAAAATAGGTATGATTTTTCAAGATCCAATGACTTCTCTTAATCCAGTAATGAGAATTGAGAAGCTATTTTATGAAACTTTAAGAACTCATGAACCTGAAATAACCGAAGAAGAAGCAAGGAAAAGAACAGCTAAAGTACTAGAAAAGGTAGGGATAGAACCAGAAAGGATGAGAGAATATTCTTTTCAATTTAGTGGTGGAATGAGACAAAGAGTAATGATTGCTCTTACTTTGGTTCTAAATCCACTTTTGGTAATAGCTGATGAACCTACTACATCACTTGATGTAATTGTTCAAGCCCAAATTATGAATTTGTTGAATGAACTAAGGAAAGAATATGATATGTCAATGATTCTTATTACACATGATTTAGGTGTAGTTGCGGAAATGGCTGATAAAATTTGTGTTATGTATGCAGGACATATTGTTGAAGAAGCATTAAGCGAAGATTTATATTATAGACCAAAACATCCATATACTGAATTATTATTAAAAAGTATTCCAAATACAAATATAAATGATTTAGAACTTAAATACATACCAGGTTCTCCTCCAGATCTTTTAAATCCACCAATTGGTTGTAGATTTGCTCCAAGATGTCCGTATAAAAAAGAGATTTGCGAAAAAAAGGTACCACCAACTGTAAAAGTTGATAAAACTAAAGTTAAGTGTTGGCTATATAGTGAGGTGGAACAATGATTAGAGTGAATAATTTAAAAAAATATTTTCCAGTTAAAAGAACTGTTGGTGAAGTCCTTTTAAGGGTTCCCCAGCGTTTTGTAAAGGCTGTTGATGGAATAGATTTTACTATTTCAAAAGGTGAAACTTTTGGACTTGTTGGAGAATCTGGTAGTGGAAAAACTACTACAGGAAGGTTAATATTAAGATTAGTTGAACCCACTTCTGGAAAAATATTTTTTGAAGATATTGAAATCACAAAATTGTCTAAGGAAGAGTTAAGAAAATTTAGAAAGAACATGCAAATAATTTTTCAAGATCCTATGGCTGCTTTAAATCCATATATGAAGGTAGGAGAAGCAATTAAACATGGTCTTGAGATTCATAACATTGGAGATATTAACAAAGAAAGAAAAAATATGGTAATGAAAATGCTTGAAAGAGTTAATTTATCTCCACCTGAAGATTTTTATTACAGGTATCCTCATGAATTATCCGGAGGTCAAAAGCAAAGAATAGTAATTGCTCGGGCGTTAATTTTGAAACCAAAATTTGTAGTAGCTGACGAGGCAATTGCCATGCTAGATGTTTCTGTAAGATCTCAGCTTTTGAAATTATTAATAGATTTAAAAAATGAATTTGATTTAACTTTTCTTTTTATTACACATGATTTAGCTACCACAAAATATATTTGTAATAAAATTGGTGTTATGTATTTAGGAAAGATTGTAGAAATTGGGAATTTTAAAGAAATTTACAATGAACCATTGCATCCTTATACTAAAGCTTTGATTTCTGCAGTTCCTGAACCTGATCCAAAGAAAAAGAAAGAAAAATTAATCCCTGAGGGAGAAGTTCCAAATCCTATAAATCCTCCTTCAGGTTGTAAATTTCACCCAAGATGTCCATATGCAATGGATGTTTGTAAAGTAGAGGAGCCCTCTTTAAAAGAATTTAAAAACCGTAAGATTGCGTGCCATCTATACTAAGCCAGCTTTAAAGCTGGCTTTTTTTATTTTTTAACTCTTGACAAAGTTTATTTTTAGATATATAATAAATTTAGATAATGTATAAAAGAGGTGTAAATATGAAGAAAACAGTTGAAATTTTGAATAAAGCAAAGATAAGGCCAACTTTACAAAGAGTTCATGTTTTAAGAGTTTTAATGGAATATAAAAATCATTTATCAGCTGAAGAAGTATATAAAATTCTTCAAAAAGAAGTTCCTACCATTTCAAGAGCAACTGTTTACAATACATTGAATTTGCTATCCAAAAAGGGGGTTATATTGGAAGTTATTACCCCAGATTCTGTTAGATATGATTATGTAGAAACACCTCATCATCATTTTTATTGTGAGAAATGTAAAAAAGTTTACGATATTTATGAAAATCTTCCTGTTCCTGAGATTACTAAAGTTGAAGGACATATAGTTAAAAACATACAGTACTGTATTGTTGGGATATGTAAAAATTGTTTAAATGGAGGTGATTAATATGTCTTTACCACTTATTGGCGAAAAAATTCCAGAATTTAAATCTGTTACAACTCAAGGAATTTTAAAATTTCCTGACGATTTTAAGGGAAAATGGTTAGTTTTATTTAGCCACCCTGCTGATTTTACTCCAGTTTGTACAACTGAATTCGTTGCCTTTCAAAAAAGATATGATGAGTTTAAAAAATTAAATGTAGAGTTAGTGGGTTTAAGTATCGACCAGGTATTTTCTCATATTAAATGGATTGAATGGATCAAAGAAAAACTTGGCATTGAAATCAAGTTTCCAGTTATAGCTGATGATCGAGGTCAAATTGCAGAATTACTTGGAATGATCCATCCTGCTAAAGGTACAAATACTGTTAGAGCAGTATTTATAATTGATCCAAAAGGTATTTTACGAGCAGTGCTTTATTATCCACAAGAGCTTGGAAGAAACATGAATGAAATTTTGAGAATGGTAAAAGGTTTGCAAGTTGTTGATGAAAATAATGTGGCATTACCAGCTAATTGGCCAAATAATGAGCTCGTAAATGATGAAGCTATTGTACCTCCTGCTTCAACTATAGAAGAAGCTGAAAAAAGATTAAAAGAATTTAAATGTTTTGATTGGTGGTTCTGTCACAAAAAAATAAATGATAAATAATTTTGTTCGATGATGAAAATAAAAATTGAAATGATTTAATGTATCATGCAATTTTGTAAATAAGCTTATTTTGGAAATCTCTTGGGAAATTATTATGATATAAAATGAATAGAAAATAGAATACTTTTTATGAATCAGCAATGGTAATAAATGCAGTTTGAGAATTAAGAGAAAATTAATTTAAGGAGGTATTAAAAATGATAAGAAAATTAGCAAATAACGTATATTTTGTTGGTGCAATTGACTGGGATAGGAAATTATTTGACGAATTAATTCCACTTCCTAATGGAACAACTTACAATTCATATTTAGTAAAAGGTCAAGAAAAGATAGCTTTGATTGATACTGTTGATCCTAAAAAAGAAGAAGAATTTTTTAACAATTTGGATAAATTAAACATTGGAAAAATTGATTATGTTGTTTCAAATCATGCAGAACAAGATCATTCTGGTTTGATTAATAAAGTTGTTGAAAAATATGGGGCAAAAGTAGTTACTAATGAAAAATGTGCAGAATTTTTAAAAACACATGTTCATGTTAAAGATGATGATATAAAAATTATAAAAGATGGTGAGGAACTAGATTTAGGTGGAAAAACATTGAAATTTGTTTTTACACCTTGGTCCCATTGGCCTGAAACAATGGTTACATATTTAAAAGAAGATAAAGTTTTGTTTAGTTGTGATTTGTTTGGTTCACATTTTGCAACTAGTGATATTGAACAAAAAGGTGGAGAAAAACTACTTGAAATGGCAAAAAGATATTTTGCTGAAATAATGATGCCTTTTAGAAGTATTATTAAGAAAAATATTGAAAAAATTGAACAATTGGATATTGAAAAAATAGCACCTAGTCATGGACCAATTTATTCAAATCCAAGTTTTATTCTTAATGAGTATAAGAAATGGGTTAGTGACATTGTAAAAAATGAAGTAGTAGTTTTATATGTGTCTATGCATGATAGCACAAAAAAGATGATAGAGTATTTGGCAGATAAATTAATGGATGAAGGTTTAAGTGTAAAGTTACATAATATTGTTAATTCTGACATTGGTGAGATAGCAGTAGATCTTGTTGATGCATCAACAGTAGTAATTGGTACTCCGATGGTTCTCGCAGGAGTTCACCCTTTGATGGCAGGTGCTATTTATCTTGTCAATGCACTAAGACCAAAAACTAAATATTTAGCTTTAGTTGGTTCATATGGTTGGGGTGGAAGATTTATAGATGAAATTAAAGAAATGACAAAAAATCTAAAAGCTGAAATTTTCGAACCAGTTGTTGTTAAAGGTTTGATATCAAAAAAAGATTATAAAAAACTTGATAATTTGGTAAACGAAATCATTAAGAGAAATAAAGATTAAAGAGGTGATATGAATGATTAGTGAAAGAATGGTTGAAGCAATTAACAAGCAAATTAATGAAGAACTTTATTCTTCTTACTTGTATTTATCAATGGCAGCGTATTTTGAAGATTTGGGATTAAAAGGTTTTGCTAATTGGATGATTGTTCAATCTCAAGAAGAAAAGGATCATGCAATGAAATTCTACTATTATCTTGCAAGTCAAGGTGCAAAGATAAAATTGTACGAAATTAAGGAACCACCTTCAGAATTTGAAGGTATAAAGAGTGTGTTTAAGCAAGTATTGAAACATGAACAACATATTACTAAAAAAATAAACGAATTGGTAGATATTGCTGAAGAATTAAAAGATAGAGCAACATTTAATTTCTTACAGTGGTATATTGATGAACAAGTAGAAGAAGAGGAAAATGCAATGGAAATATTGAATAAACTTGAGTTTATCGGGGATAACAAAAATGCTATATTTATGCTTGATAGAGAACTTGGTCAGAGACAATATATCCCTTTAGTACAAGATAAGGAAGGATAATATGGAAAAAGAGAAGGTATTAGAATTATTGAAAAAAGAAGGAAAACCAATGAAAACAGGTGAAATTGCTGAGAAATTGAGTTTTGATTCAAAAACAGTTAGTAAAATAATTAAAGAGTTAAAGGAAGAAGGTAAAATAGAGTCACCAAAAAGATGTTATTATAAGGCAAAGGGGGTATAATTATGAAAAAATTATTTAAATGTGAAAAGTGTGGAAATATTGTTGAACTTATTCATGAGGGTGGAGGGGTTCTATATTGTTGTGGTGAACCAATGAAATTACTTGAAGAAAAAACTGCTGATACATCTGAAGAAAAGCATGTTCCGTATATTGAAGAACTCGAAAATGGATATTTAGTCAGGGTTGGAGAAAATGCTTTACATCCAATGGAAGAGAAACATTATATTGAATGGATAGAGATTGAAGTTGATGGTGTATCGCATCGAAAGTATCTTAAACCCGGTGACAAACCAGAAGCAGTATTTGAAATTTCCAAAGGAAAAATAGTAAAAGCAAGAGAATATTGTAATATTCATGGATTATGGATGAAAAAATAATTAATAATTTTTAAATTTTAAAGAATAATATTTTAGCTCTGGCATAATCCAGAGCTATTTTTTATATTTTAATTAATGAAATAATAATTATGCTATATTAGTATTGACAAATAGTCATTAGTGATGTAAAATATTTATGGAATGGAAATGTATAGGGAGGTGTAAATATGTGGAGGTATAGACGATTTGGACCGGGATTTGGATATGGAAGGGGCCGTGGTTATGGAAGAGGATTTGGATATGGATTTGCACCATATCGCTATGAACCGAGAGACGAGAGAATGTTTTTAGAAGATGAAAAACAAATGTTGCTTGAATATAAGGAATATTTGAAAAGTGAACTTTCGTTTTTAGAAGAAAGATTGAAGGAAATTGATGAGTTTTTAAAGGGAGGTGAATAACATGCCAGGATTTGATGGAACAGGACCATTAGGAACAGGACCCATTGGTTGGAGAAGAGGATTTTGTGGTACATCTTATGCAAGAAATATTTGGTTTAATCCTTATGTACCTTCCAATGTTGGATATGGAAGAAATTATGGTTTAGGATATGGAAGAGGTCTTGGATGGAGATTTGGAAATAGGGGAGGATTTGGATGGGGCCGTGGATATGGAAGAGGATTAGGATTTATGGGTGGCAGAGGTTTTGGAAGAAGATTTTAGTAAAAAATGATTTTTTCACTTATGATTTTTTTGAAAACGTTGCGTAACAAAAATCGTTTTCTCCCTTTAAACAGAATGGCTTCGGTATCATATCATCATACCGAAGCCATGTTTTTTAATAATTAATGCAAAATATAAAAAATTTGCATTTTATTTCAATAAATTGCTTCTTATCTACAGTTAATTTATGCTAGAGAAAGTAGTTTTTCCTGGTTAGATATTTTTGTCGTTATAGAAGAGTTTTCACTTTATTAATTTAGGTCTTTTATTGAGAAATATTGAGATAATTTTTTGTTATAATATACTTGAAAGAAGGGATAATAATGAGTTTTGTTTATGGAATAGTGCCTTCCAGAAGATTAGGAAGATCTTTGGGTGTATCACCTATACCATTTAAACTTTGTAATTATTCATGCATATATTGTCAATTAGGTAGAACTTATAATATGACTAATGAGAGAAAAACTTTTTTCCCTCCAGAGGATATTCTCGAGGAATTGAAGAATTTTATTAGGATTTATGATAATAGGAATTTTGACGTTGTTACTATTGTTAGTGAGGGGGAACCCCTCTTATATACTCCTCTTGCCGTTCTTATTGAAGGTATTAAGAAAATAACTTCAAAGAATGTAGTCTTAATTACAAATGGCTCCTTATTTTATGAAAAGGGTGTGAGAAAAGCGGTTGAAAAATGTGATATTATAATGCCTACACTTGATGCATGGAATGAGAAAAGCTTTAAAATTATAAATCGTCCTTATGGTAAAATCAGTTATGAAATGATGTATAATGGGTTGCTCAAGTTAAGGGAGGAATTTAGGGGACAAATTTGGCTTGAAGTTATGTTGATAAAAGGTGTTAATGATTCAGTTGAAAGTATAAAGAAATTAAAAGAAAAAATTGAGAAAATCCAACCTGAAAAAGTTTATGTGAATGTTCCTATAAGACCACCTGCTGAAGATTGGGTAAAAATTCCAGATAAAGAAAATATAGAATATGCTAAGAAAGAATTAAATGCTTATACAATTGAAAAGCAAGCTGTTGGAAGTTTCTTGACTATAAACAATGATTACAATTCAGTTGTTGATATCTTAAAAAGACATCCTTTGCGAATAAATGAAATAAAAAATAATTTTAAAAAGAGTAATGAAATAATAGCAAAATTGTTCAAAGATCCAAAAATAGAGAAATATGTTTATAATGAAACTGTTTATTTTAGATACAAAAACTGGAGGTGAATCTGTGCCTAGAGGTTTTGGTAAAGGGTATCGTGGAAGAAAAGGTTTTGTAATGGGAGATTTTTTAGCTGCTAGTTTGTTATTACTTTTAAAAAAGAAACCTTCACATGGATATGAATTAGTCCAAAGACTTCTGGAAACTAATTTTTATAATTTTGAACATGATCCCGCTGTAGTATATAATTTGTTACGAAAGCTGGAATTAAGTGGTTTTATAACATTTGATTTAGAAGCGGGTGGAGGTCCTTTTAGAAAAGTTTATAGAATAACATCTGAAGGTGAAAAATATCTAAATATCATATCAAAGGAGATTGAAGATTTGTATAAACAGCTAGATCTTTTTTTGAGGGAATATGGTAATTTAAAAAATAAAGATTAGGGGGATTTTTATGGTTGGAAAAGTTACAGTTATTACTGGTCCTATGTATTCAGGGAAAACTACAGAACTTTTGTCTTTTGTGGAAATATATAATATAGGAAAGAAAAAAACAATTGTTTTTAAACCATCCATTGATAACAGATATGGAATCGATACAGTTTCTACTCATACAGGATTTCAAGTAAAAGCGTTTAGAATTTCTAGTTCTAAGGAAATACTTGATTATATTACTGATGATATTGATGCAGTTTTTGTTGATGAAGTACAATTTTTGGATGTTAATTTAGTTGATATAGTAAAAAAATTGGTATTTGATGGTATAGATGTTTATTGTGCTGGATTGGATATTTCATACTTGGAAAATCCTTTTGAAACTACTTCAAAGCTTTTAGCAATTGCTGATGAAGTTATTAAGAAAAAAGCTGTTTGTGAAAAATGTGGAGAACATCGGGCAACTTATTCTTATAAAACAGTTCCTGATGGTGGTGAAATTGATGTAGGTGGAAAAGATAAGTATATAGCAATTTGCAGGGAATGTCTAAGGAAATTGAAAAAAACAAAGGAGGTGTCAAAATGAAAAAGTTATTCGTTCTGTTTTTTGTTTTAAGTTTTATTTTATTTTTATTTGCTGAAAGTATTAATATTGTTATATTACACACAAGTGATTTACATGGGAATATATATCCTATTAACTATGCAACCAATAAACCGTCGGATGTGGGATTGGCAAAAATTGCTACTTTGGTAAAACAAATTAAAAATCAATATCAAAATGTTCTTTTAATTGATTCAGGAGATTTGATACAAGGTACTCCTTTGGAGTATTATCATGCAAAAGTTGACAACAAACCAGTAGATCCAATGGTTTTAGTTATGAACAAACTCGGATATTCATCATGGGTTTTAGGTAATCATGAATTTAATTATGGATTGGAAATTTTAAACAAAGCAATTTCTGAAGCACAATTTCCGGTTCTAAGTGCGAATATTGTAAAAAAAGATACTGGAGAACCTGCTTTTAAACCATATCATATAGTTATTGTTGATGGAATAAAAATTGGTATCTTAGGGTTAACAACAAAGTTTATACCTAGTTGGGAAGATCCAAAAAATATTGTGGGACTTGAATTTTTGGATCCAGTAGAAGTTGCAAAAAAGTATGTAGAAATTTTAAGAAATGAAGAAAATGTAGATGTTTTAATTGTTGCTTATCATGGAGGCTTAGAAAGAGATCCAGAAACTGGTGAACCAACGGAGGAATTAACAGGTGAAGATCAGGCCTATCAACTTTTGAAGGAAGTTCATGGAATTGATGTTTTGTTATTAGGGCATCAGCATAGGGTTATTGCAACAAAAATAGATGATATACCGGTATCAATGCCTGGAAATTGGGGAAAATATCTTGGAAAAGTTGTTTTAAAATTAGAAAAAGAAGATAAAGGTTGGAAAATTATTGATAGCACAGTTGAGCAGTTGTCTGTTAAAGATATTGAACCTGACAATGAAATAATTTCATTAACTAAGGATTATGAAGAGAAAGTTCAAACATGGCTTGATCAACCGATTGGTTATGCTAAAGGTGATTTTTGGATAGAAGATCCTTTGTTTGCCAGGTTGGAAGATAATAGTTTAATTGAGTTTGTTAATAAAGTTCAAATGCTTTACAGCGGTGCTAAAATATCTTCTACAGCTTTATTTAATAACGATATAAAAGGTTGGAAAACTGGCCCAATTACATTAAGAGATGTATATGGAGTATATATTTATCCTAATACTTTAAAAGTTATAAAGGTTAAAGGCAGAGATATTAAAAATGCTTTGGAAAAAAGTGCTGATTATTTTGTATATAAAAATTACAAAGCTGATGTTAACAAAAGTTGGATAGAACCAAAACCAAGACATTATAATTATGATATGTGGGAGGGAATTTCATATAAAATTGTTTTAAATAAACCTTCGGGAGAAAGAATTGTTGACTTGATGTTTAATGGAAAACCTTTAGAAATGGATGAGGATTATGAAATAGTGTTAAATAATTATCGGGCTGGTGGTGGTGGCGGTTATGATATGTTTAAAGGAAAACCAGTTGTTAGAGAAGTTATGATGGAAGTTGCTGAACTTATAGCAGATTACATTATGGAACATAAGGTAATAAGTTCCAGTCTTGATCATAATTGGGAGGCCGTTGTTCAGTTTGAATATGTTGTAGAAGACGGAGATAATTTATGGAACCTTTCTAAGATCTTGGGAGTTTCGCTTGCTGACTTAATTAGATGGAATAAAATAAAAAATCCAGATTTAATATTCCCTGGTATGAAATTAGTTTATTTCAAAAATTATATTGATACATTTCCTCCAATTAAAGAAGTTGTAGGGTATTAATAAATTACGGGGACCATTTGGCCCCCGTAATTTTTATAGTCCAAGTTCTTCTAGTACTAAAATTACTTTAATTCTTCCAGGAAAACGATATCCAGATTCAATAATGACGAAGTAATTACATATTCGTTGATATGAAGAACAATCAACACAGGAACCAACTTGTGTACATGGTGTATTTAAATTTAATCTTCTTGAGTTCATTGGAGAAATATATCGGATTCTTTCGCGTGCTTCATTTACATTTTTTACAATCTTATTTACACTAGTTACTAAAATAACATTTTTAGGTCCATAGATAACAGCAGCTACTCTATTTCCATTTCCATCTAAAAGTGCAATTTCGCCGTCTTCTGTTATTGCATTTGCACTACAGACATAATAATCAGCATAAAAAGCTTTTTTTTCTATTTCTTCTTTTTCTGCTCGTGTTTTAGCAATATATCTATCTAAAAAGTTATAATTACCATTTCTAAATAGTTCCAAAGCGCCAATTTGTGTCAGAGTTAAAGAGCCACCTGTCGCTACTGTAGAGTTTTCAGGAATAAGATTTTTGAGAGTTTCTAAAGCTTCTCTAGAATCTTTTGCTATGTAAACTTCATGACCTTTTTTATTCAAAGAATCAGATACTTTATTTGCAATAGAGTGGTATTTCCATTGATATAACTTGCTTCTCATACTATCTACTTCCTTCCCTTCCGATTTTAAATGCTAAAGTTTTAAATGATAACGTTATATCAACTTCTTCAACAGGTATATTAGTTCTAAGCTTTACAGGTGCAAAATTTACTATACCCTTGATTCCAAGTTTTTCCAATTCTTCAGTAACCATTTGGGCAGCATTTTCAGGAACTGCTATAACTGCAATTTCAATAATATTTTTCTTTGCAAATTCATGAAGTTGAGAAATGTGTTGTATAGTTAATTTGCCTATTTTTTTACCTACTTTTGAGCGATCAGCATCAAAAACGCCAATGATGTTAAATTTTTCTTTTTTAAGCCCTGGATAATTTACAAGTGCACTTCCAATATTTCCTGCGCCGATAATTATTACATTCCAATTTTTATCTACTCCTATAATTGTTTCAAGCTTTTTGATTAAATTTTCAACATTATATCCTACTCCGCGTTTTCCGAATTCACCGAAATAGGATAAGTCCTTTCTAATCTGACTTGATTTAATTCCAAGTCTAGATGCAATATCTTTAGAGGCGACATATTCGATACCTTCATCATATAACTTATTTAAACAACGATAATAAAGTCCCAGTCTTCTAACAACAGGATTTGGGATTTTTTGGTCTTCTTTCATTCTTTGATCCCCCTTTCAATAATTGTGAACTTAGTCACAATTATTATACAATAAAATTCACAAATAAAAAACAGAAAATTTTTCAAAAAATAAAGATTTTAAAGTGAAAATTCCAAAAAATTAATTTGATAAAATTGAAAAATATGATAAAATATCTACAGTTAATTTCGACAAAAATTATCCAAAAAAGATAATTCCTATAAAGGAGGGAGTTAAATGTCTTTTTCAGTTTTTATTGTGACTTTTTTCACTTGGTTACTTTTAACTAGTTTTACTGATGTTAAAGAAATTTTAGTTGGTTTTTTTGCATCTTTGGTTGTTTCAGTTGTTATGAAACGTTATTATGGAATTCGTTTTGATTTAAAATTTCCTTTAAGAGTTATCAAGTTTATTTTTATTTATTTACCTGTATTTATTTGGAAAATGATTCTTGCAAATTTTGATGTAGCATTTCGTGTATTAAACCCTTCCTTACCCTTAAATCCTGGATTTGTCAAAGTTAAAACTGATTTAAAAAAACAATCTTCAAAGCTTATGCTTGCTAATTCAATAACTTTAACCCCTGGAACTTTAACTTTAGATGTTAAAGAAGATGAACTTTGTATTCACTGGATTGATGTAAAAAGTTTAGATGAACAGATCAAGAAAAGAAAGATTTCAGGAGTCTTTGAAAAAATTTTAAAGGGGGTATTTGAATGAATGTTTTGAATTATATTTATTTTATATTAGTGGGATTTGGTGTTTTATTTTCATTTTTGAGAATGCTATTAGGTCCAACAAGTGCTGATAGATTAGCTGCTTTAGATACTTTAAATGTTGTTTTAACTGGTACTATTGTGTTTTTAGCACTTGTTTTTAAAAATGGATTGTATTTAGATATTGCTCTAGTTTATGGACTTCTTTCCTTTGTTGAGACCGTTTTAATTGCTCGATACTTGGAGGGGAAAAAATGATAATATTAGGATATATTTTTATAGGAATTGGTGCATTTTTCTATTTTTTGGGTGGCCTAGGAATATTAAGAATGCCTGATGTTTATAACCGGCTTCAAGCTGGTACAAAAGCTACCACGTTAGGTTCATTTTCAGTTATATTGGGTGTTGGTTTTGTAAATATGGATTATTTACCTAAAGCCCTTTTAATTATTGCTTTTATTGCTTTGACAAATCCTGTTGGGAGTTCGGTCCTGGCAAGAGCTGCTTATTTGATTGGAATAAAACCTACCGCTAAAACAAAAGTTGATGAATGTAAAGGCGGTGATGAAATATGATAAATGTAATCATTATATTTATAGGAATTTTGATGGCAATTTCTGCAATTTTTGCTGTTGAATCTAAGAAGATTATTGATTCCTTTATTGCGCTTTCTTTAATGAGTTTATTATCAGTGTTTTTGTTTGTAATTATGAAAGCACCAGATGTAGCAATTACAGAAGCTTCAGTTGGTGCAGGATTAACAACAGCAGTATTAGTTTTGGCTTTAAGAAAAATAGGTGGTGATAAAGAATGAGAAGATTTTTATCTGCACTTATTGTATTAGGATTAATAATGTTTTTTATCAGTACTCTTCCATTAATACCTGAATTTGGTAAAGCATCTTTGTCAAAGGTTTCTCGAGCATTTATTGATAAAGATGTTAATGGAAATGGAGGAAATGTTCAATACGGTGTATCTAAGGATTTAGAAAACGGAGCTGCTAATGTTGTAACTTCAATTGTTGTTGATTACAGGTCTTTTGATACTTTAGGAGAAGTGACAGTTTTGTTTACTTCCGCTTTAGGAGTTGGAATAATTTTATCTGGTTATAAAAGAAAAAAATTTGGAAGAGAACCTAATTTTATTTTAAGAGTATCTGTTGGAATACTTTTGCCGTTAATATTATTGTTTGGAGCATATGTTTTTATACATGGTCATCTTACTCCTGGAGGAGGTTTTCCAGGTGGTACGATAATTGCTGCTGGAATACTCCTTCTTTATTTATCTAACGAAGAATTTGATTTGTCAAAAACAGTAAAATTTGTTGAAGGAATTTCAGGTAGTTTATATGTTATTGTAGGACTTTTAGGATTAGCTGTTAGTGGAGTGTTTTTGATCAATTTCCTTCCTACAGGAGTGGTTGGAAATCTATTTAGTTCTGGTATTGTACCGATTATTTATATTTTAATTGGTTTTAAAGTTGGTGCCGAACTTTCAGGTATTGTTGCTGAACTTCATAGGGAGGGATAAAAATGGTGTATTATATTTCTTTTATCTTAATTGGTATTGGAATATATGGTTTTTTAACTCAAAAAAATCTTTTCAAACACTTGATTTCTCTGACAATAATCGATACGGCAATCAATATATTTATCATTTCTCTTGGATATATTTCTGGTGAAGAAGCCCCAATTTACTCTAAATACACACCAATTGCAAATTTTGTAGATCCCCTTCCTCAGGCTTTAGTTCTAACAGCAATTGTTATTGGTGTAGGAATATTAGCATTAGGAGTATCATTGTTAATAAAAGTGTATGAAAAGTATGGAACTCTAGATGTTGAAGAAATTGTAGCAAAGGAGGGAAAATAATGAGTGCTTTATTAATTGCAGTTCCATTGTTAATTGCATTTCTATTTGTGCCTTTAAAAAACAAAATAAAGTATATCTTACCGTTTGTTGCATTATTTTCATTAATACTAATTTTGAAGCTTCCAATAGAGCAAGTAAATTTTCTTGGAGGTTGGAAAGCACCTTTCGGAATAACTTTGGTATTGGATAATTCAAGTTATTATAGTTTGATAGTTGTTAATATAATTTTCTTTTTATTATCATTAATTCCACAAATTATTGAAAAAGATTTATCACTTATTTTTTTAATTCTTATGGCATCTATTAATGGTTTAATCTTAACAGGAGATCTTTTCAATTCTTTTGTGTTTTTAGAAATTACTTCAGTAGCTGCTTATATTCTTTCTTCAAGTAAAAGAAATTATTACGGAGCATTTAAATACCTTATTTTGGGAAGTATTGCAGGAGCTTTTTATTTACTTGGAACATTATATTCATACATAGGAACAGGTTCCTTAAACCTTGCTGATATATCAAAAAATATTAATAGTGAATTTTTGGCAGTAGTTCCAATTCTTATATTCATCGGATTAGCAGTTGAAACTAAAATTTTTCCTTTAGCAGGATGGGTTCCTGATGTTTATGCTTCAGGCTCTGCATTGACTCCTGCAATTCTTGCAACAGGTGTGACATTTTCAATGATGTATCTGTTTGGAAGAATTTTTATCACGGTCTTTCATGGTGAATTTTTAAACGTGGTTTATATTTTTGGTTTAATAACGGTTGTTGTTGCCGAGCTTTCAGCGTTGAAACAAGATAATCTTTTAAGAGCACTTTCATTTTCTTCTATTGCACAAGCGGGTTTATTTCTAAGTGTTATCTCAATGAATAGTTATGAATCATTAACTGCCGGATATTTTCATCTTTTAAATGACATTACAGCAAAATTTGTATTATTTATTATTGCTGCAAGTATTGGTAAAAGTTTTATTAAAAATAAAACAACAGGTATTGCCTTTAGTATCGCTTCATTTTCTTTGATTGGATTTCCACTTTTTGCAGGTTTTAGGAGTAAATTGCTTATTTTAAAAACCGCATTTTTAAATCAAAATTATATCCTTCCGATTATTCTATTGTTTGCAACAATTATTGAAATTGCTTATGTATTAAGGTGGAATATAAAACTTTGGTATCCGGATAATATATTACCTCAAGAAAAAGAAGAAACACAAAAACTTTCATGGAATGTTAATTTGATCTTATTAATTGTGGCATTGGTGATCATTGTAATAGGTTTCTATCCTGATATTTATCTGAAAATAGCACAGAACATTGCAAGTGGTTTAACTAATTATCGAGCATATGTTACAAATGTTCTGGGAGGGATGTAGATGATTCCAATTTCTTATTTAGTTTTGGTATTTTTATTTGGTTCGGTAGTAAGTTATTTAATTACAAAAGCTAATAGAATTGTAGGTGCAATATTTAACTTTTTATTGACATTTTATGCTCTTTTTGTTTTATGGAATCTAGAAATCGGACACACTGAAAAGCTGTTTTCTATTTTGGAAGGGGTAGAAAATACATTTAAAGTTTCTTCATTAGGTAAATATTTTTCAATAATTAGTTTAATCGTTATTTCATTAGTTTCATTCTTTATTATAGAGTGGATTCGAAAAAAACCTTCTAGACCAGCAGCTTTTAATGCATTTGTTTTAATAATGTCAGCAGGAATTATTGGAGTGTTTTTTTCAAATGATCTGTTAACATTATATATATTTTGGGAAATTGCAGTTTTGGGTTCCTTTCTAATTGTGCCTATGGGAAAAGAAGATTCCAAAAAAGCTGCAGTAATTTATGTGGTTACAAGCGCAATTGGAAGTTATATGTACCTCTTTGCTACATTTTCTATTTACAATAAATATGGAATTCTTGAATTTGATCAGGTTTCAAGATTTTTGCTAAATGAGCCCTCAAATTTATTTAAATGGTTCATTATTCTATTTATTGCAAGCGCAGGGATTGCAAAAAGTGGTATTTTTCCACTTCATACTTGGTTAAGAATAACTCATGGAAATGCACCGGATGCTTTTAGTGCAATTTTATCGGGGCAACTTGTAAAAATGGGTTCATATGTACTTGCAATTTCTCTTTCAGTTTTTCCATCGACAAAATTGTTAGCTTCATTTTATAGTGGAGTACCATTGTTAAATTATATCTTGATTTGGTTGGGAAATATTTCAATAATTATAGGAACATTTATGGCGATTAGGCAAAATGATATGAAACAACTAATTGCGTACTCTTCAGTTGCTAATGGTGGATATATTCTTGTAGGTTTAGGTGTTATGAACTCTATTGGCTATGCTGGAGGTCTTTTCCATGTGTTTAATCATGCTATCGCTGCGGCAATGATATTTTTATCTTTTGCAGCCGTGGTATATAGAACTGGGACAACAAAAATAGATGAAATGGGTGGATTAATTTGGAAAATGCCTTGGACGTTCGTTACTTATCTAGTAGGTATAATTTCGCTAGCGGGTATTCCACCTACAAGTGGTTTTATTTCTAAGTGGATGATATTTAATGCTTTACTAACAAAAGGGATGTTTGTAACATTAACAATTACATTTATTGGAAGTGTAGGATCATTTTTGTATGTTTTTAGGCCTCTTGCTGGTGTTTTTTTGGGGCAATTGAAGAAAAAGCATTATGAAGTTAAAGAGGTTTCACCAGTAATGTTAATTCCAATGTTAGTTTTAACTTTATTAACACTTTTTATAGGAGTTTATCCAAAACCAGTTCTTGATTTTATAGTTTCAATTGAGAATAGCCTTGGTATAAAACCTATAGAATATAGTGGAACTATTATAAAAACTTCGTTGGGTCAATGGGATACTTTGACAGTTTTTACAATGTTTGCAGTAGGTTTTATTATAGCGTTAGTTTTGTATATTATTTTTCCAAGAGGCAAAAAAGTAGAATTAACCGATCAATATACTGGAGGAGAATATTTGTTTAATTATGATTTATATCATTATGCAACAGGATTTTATAGATTCTTAGAACGTTTATATGACAAACATCCATCTTTTGAAAAATTATATGGTATGTTGGTTTCATTTTTTAAAAGTATGGGTGAAATTATTAATGAATTATTTTACAAAGTTAGTCCAAGTGGATATGTGTTTTGGATTTCAATTGTAATCCTCATTTTATTCTGGGTGAGGTGGTAGAAGATGATGACAATAATTAGAGTAGCGGCAGTTTTATTAACAGGTTTTTTTGTTGGTTTAACCTTGGAAGGTGTATCAAGGAAAATAATAGCGAGAATCCAGAGAAGATATGGACCACCTTGGTATCAGAATTTCATAGATGTTTTTAAAGCCCTTTCAAAAAATGGAATTACACACGGATGGATTTTTGATTTTGGAATTTTAATGGCTTTAGGAGGAGTAATTGCAACTTTGGCATTTGTCCCATTGGGTGATTTGGTAGCTTTTCCAGGATTAGATAATTTATTTATAATAGTTTATTTATTTGCCGTTGGAGCCCTTGGTATGGCAATGGGAATGGTTGGTTCTGGAAATCCAAATTCAAGTATAGGTGTTGCAAGGGCGTTAACACAGATGCTTGGTTATGAAATACCTTATATGATATCTGTATCAGCGGTAATGTATTACTATAAAACAGCATCAGTTTCAGAATTAATGCTTTCTCAACAAGACTCATGGACATTATTGAAGATGCCCCTTGGTGGAATAGTAGCGTTTATTTCTCTTTTAGGTATGTTAGGTAAAAAACCATTTGATACTCCTATAGCTCCAGCAGAAATAGCATCAGGTCCAATGGTTGAACTTTCAGCAAAATATATGGGTTTGTTAATGCTTATGCATACTTTCTCAATTTTTGTGGAAATTGGATTATTTGTAGATATTTTCTTAGGAATAAGCAATTATTGGACTTTTCTCATTAAATTTACAGTTATCTGGATTTTAGCAACTTTAATTTCTTCTGTTTTACCAAGGTTTAGAATTGAACAAGTGGTTAAATTTTATTGGAAAGTTCCCCTTGGTTTAGCATTTTTACAGGCATTATTTGTATTACTTGGTTGGGTATTTTAGGAGGTGGCTTGAATGGCAAACCATGAAAGAAATATTTGGGAAAAAATTGCTGATCAATTAAGAAGTAAATCTCTTTGGATGCTTCATTATTGTACTGGTTGTGGAGCAATTGAACTTCCACCATCAATGACTTCAAGATTTGATATGGAAAGATTTGGAATGGGACCTATGGCAACACCTAGACAGGCTGATATTTTATTCATAACCGGTTATTTAAGTGCAAAAACATTGAGGAGAGTTATTTATACATATGAGCAAATGCCAGAACCAAAATACGTAATTGGATTTGGTTCATGCACTTTAAATGGAGGAATTTATTATGATTCTTATGCGACAATAAATAGGTTAGATTATTATATACCTGTTGATTTATATATTGCTGGTTGTATGCCACGACCAGAAGCTTTATTGGAAGCTTTTAATGAACTTATGAAGATGATCAGAAAAGGAGAAGCTAATGGTTGGAGAGATTACAAGGAGAATTACGATTGGTACAAAAGCAATCAAATACGTTCTCTAGGGGAGGTGCTCGTACATGATGAGTTCCATGAGTGAAATTGTGAAAAATTTAAAAACTTTGGTAAAGAAATTAGAAATTGTCGAGATAGATGAACGAGAGGTAAAAATAGAAGTTCCCTGCGAAAAGACTTTAAATGTTTTGTCTTTCTTAAAAGGAAATGGATACTCACATTTATCAATTTTAACTGCTGTTGATTGGATAGAAGAAAATAAATTTGAAATTGTATATGTTTTATTTTCTTGGGAAAATGGTGGAAAATTTGTTGTTTCCACAAAAATTGATAGAAAAAAAGCAAAATTTGTTTCTGTAATGCATTTATGGCCAATTGCTAGATTTTATGAAAGAGAACTTCACGAATTTTTTGGTATACAGTTTGAAGGAAATGATGATATGAGACCTTTGTTTCTCGAAAATTGGGATAGTTTACCACCATTAAGAAAAGATTTTGATCCTTTAGAATATTCAAAAGAAAAATTTCCCGATAGAGAATATATTAAGGATGTAATTTATGAAGCTAAAGTCATAAGAGGTGATTTAAATGGGTGAGGTAAAATTATTTTTTGGCCCTAATCATCCGGGAATGCATGGTAATTTCAGTGTACATATGTATGTTGAAGGTGACACAGTAGTGAGAGCAAGACCATTACCTGGCTTTCTCCATAGAGGTTTTGAAAAATTAATGGAAAGAAGATTGTGGTACCAAAATTTAGCCTTGATTCCAAGAATTTGTGTTCCTGAACCTGATATTAATGAAGTTTGTTATGCAATGGCAATTGAAAAAATAGCTAAAATCGAAGTTCCAGAAAGAGCTCAATGGATAAGAATGATAGTACTAGAATTAGCAAGAATAGCAAGTCATTTGATGAGTTTTCCTGGAATCGGTGGGCCACTTGGGCTTTATACAGGTCCTTTTTGGGGAACAGCTGATAGAGATAGAGTTTTAGATATTTTTGAAAGTTTAACTGGTGCAAGAGTGTATCATATGTATATTGTTCCTGGAGGTGTTAGAAAAGATTTAACTCCAAGTATTCAAAAATCAATTAAAGAAACATTAGATTATATTGAATCTAGGTTACCAGATTATGAAAATCTTATTTTTAAAAATAGAATAGTACATACTAGATTAAAAAAAATTGCATTATTGGATAGAGAGACAGCGTTAGAATTAGGAATTACAGGAGTAGGTTTAAGGGCTACTGGAGTGCCATATGATATTAGAAAAGTAGATCCTTATTTATTTTATGATAAAGTTGAATTTGAAGTTCCAACAGCTACAGATGGTGATGCATTTTCGAGGGTTTATTTAAAATTTTTGGAAATTAGTCAGAGTATAAAAATTATAAGGCAAGCATTAGAAAAGATGCCTGAAGGAAAAGTTAATGTGAGAATTAGCGATGGTAATGCTTTAAGATATAGAGTGCCTAAAGGTCAAGCTTATGTACATGTTGAATCCACCAGAGGTGAATACGGTTATTACATGGTTTCAGATGGAGGAGAAAAACCGTATAGGGTAGCTGTTAGAGGAGCGTCATATCCTCAAACATTTATTGGCATTGAAAAGTATTTACCAGGTACCAGAATTGAAGATGTTCCAATTTGGCTTTCAACAATGGATGTATGTGCTCCAGAGGTAGATAGGTGAGGAGGTGTGTGTAATGAATAAAAAAAGTTCATTGCCAGAAAAAGATTTTTTTGCTCCTATAAAGGCTTGGAAATTTCTTTTTAAAAAACCTGTTACAATAAAGGTTCCTTATGTAAAGAGAGAAGCATCTGAAAGATATAGAGGATTTCATATAAACGATTGGGATAAATGTATTGGATGTGGAACTTGTGCAAAAATTTGTCCAACGGATGCAATAAAAATGGTTGAAGTGGAGGATTTACCACAAGTATATGGGGAAAAACCTCAACGGCCAGTTATTGATTATGGAAGATGTTCGTTTTGTGCTATGTGCGTTGATATATGTACTACTGGTTCATTAAAAATGACTAGAGAATACGTACATATTTCTCCTGATCCAGAAGATTTCATATTTGCTCCAACAGAAAAAGGTATTCATGGTGTAGACAATATACCAGTTGGTTGGACTAGAGATGATGATTCAGAACTTTTAGAGCTTGAAAGAGTAGGAATGGAAATGTTAGAAGGAGAAGAAAGAGTAAAATCATTTATGGAGTATGTTAAAGGTTATAGTAAAGAACAAGCCATTCATGAAGCAGCTAGATGTGTGGAATGTGCAATATGTACTGATAGATGTCCAGAGCATATGAGAATTCCAGAATATATTAAATCAATTTGGAAAGATGATTTAAATGAAGGTCTAAATTGGCTTTTAAAAGGTGATGAAAACAATAATATGATTGGTGCAAATCCTTTTTCAGCAGTTTGTGGTCGTGTGTGTACACATAGATGTGAGGAAGCTTGTTCAATTGGTAATCGTGGAGAAGCAGTTGCAATAAGGTGGTTGAAGAGATATATAGTTGATAACGTTCCAAGTTACGAAGAAATTATTAATTTTACTCCACAAAAAAAGGACAAAAAAGTCGCAATAGTAGGATCTGGTCCAGCAGGGCTTTCAGCAGCTTACTTTTTAGCAACAATGGGGTATGAGGTTGAAGTTTTTGAAGCATTAAATAAACCTGGAGGAGTAATGCGATATGGTATTCCATCTTACAGGCTTCCTGATGAAGCACTTGATAAAGATATTTCTTTAATTCAAGCGTTAGGTGTAAAAATACATGTTGGAGTTTCAGTTGGAAAGGACATTTCTTTACAAAAGTTAAAAGAACAATTTGATGCTGTTTTTGTTTCGACAGGTTTTACTTTGGGAAGAAGCACTAATGTTCCAGGAACAGAACATCAAGATGTAATTCAAGCTTTACCATTATTAAGAGAAATTAGAGATTTTCTAAGAGGAGAAGGTCCTAAACCAAAAATTCCAAAAAGTTTAGTTGTAATTGGTGGTGGAAATGTAGCGATGGATGTTGCACGTTCAATGGCTAGACTTCAAAAAATGGAATATGGTACTGTTGATGTAAAAGTCACTTGTTTAGAAAGAAGTTTTGAAGAGATGCCAGCTGATATGGAAGAAATAGAAGAAGGAACTGAAGAAGGAGTAGAATTTTATCCTGGTTGGGGACCTGTAAGAATAATGATTGATGATGATAAAGTTAAGGGAGTAGAACTCAAAAAGTGCTTGGAAGTATTTGATGAAAATAACAGATTTAATCCTAAATTTAATGAAAAGGAAAAATTATATCTTGACGCAGATATGGTAGTGGAAGCTATTGGGCAAGCACCGGATTATAGCTATCTTCCTGAAGAAATTAAAGAACAATTAGAATTTGCTAGAGGGAGGTTAGTAACAAACGAATTTAGGCAAACTTCCATAAAATGGTTATTCGCAGGTGGAGATATTGTACATGGTCCAGATATTATTCATGGAGTAGCTGATGGATATTGGGCGGCAAGAGGAATTGATGATTACTTAACAAAGGAGGTGAAATAATGTCAATTGAAGATATATTAAAAGTTGCTGAAAATTTTGAAATAGAGGGGTATAAATTTTACAGAGAGAAAAAAGAAGAAATAAAAAATTCAATTGCTAAAGAAGTTTTGGAATTCTTACAGAACATGGAAAAAGAACATACCGAATATATAAGAAAAGTTCGTACAGCAATGGAAAATAGCTCTGAAATTCCTGTAAACTCTGTTGTTGACTCAACAAAAGAATTTTTTGAGGAAAGATTTAAATCTCAAAAAATTGATAAAACACCTTCTGAAGATGATTTAAAAGATTTATCTATTCTGCGAATGGCATTATTAATTGAGAAAGATTTTGTAAATTATTATGATAAAGCAGCTAAAAAAGCTGAAGAGCTAAGAAATGAAAAATTAAAAAACATTTTATTAAATTTGAAAAGTTGGGAAGAAAGTCATGTGAGATTGGTTGAAGAAATGATTAATGTGGTTTTTGAGAAAAACAGTTTGGATTTAGGTTTCTATCCATTTTAAAAATTTGTATTATAAAAAGGGCGCATTTTTACAAAGGCGCCCTTTTTGTATAAATTTTTTTATTTAAAACTACCAAATTCTGTTTTTACCAAAACCTCCTCCCATTCTTCCACCACCTCTTCCTCTACCAAAACCGCGAAGTGCAGGATTTTCAAAGTTTGGACGAATAGCATTCCGTGGGCATTTTTCCATACATAAGCCACATCGTGTACAGATATTATTATTGATATAAGGATAACCATCTTCTTTTAAATAAATAGCATTTTCAACTGGGCAAACATTTACACAAATCTTACATTTTATACAATCTTCTTCTTTTACCCATGGCATTTTATCACCTCAAATCTTTTTAGAAAGTTCCTTTAACGTTTCCTCAACTGTTTTAGCATTAATAAGAATTGGTTTATACCCTAATTCTTGCAACTTTTTCATTGATCCTTTCCCCATGATTTTTCCAATCCAGACCTTGCAATCTCTCAAAAGTTCAAGAATTTCATCTACTTTTGCATGCAAATGATTTTCTGCATAAGGATTTTTTCTTTCATCAATCTTTTCAAAAGTTTTGTTATTATAGTTAAATATAACAAAAACTCTTGATTGGCCAAAATGATCTGGATTAATTTTTTTACCATCAAGCGTACCAATAGCAACTAACATATGTTCACCTCAATTTAATGAGTTTTCAATTTTTTCTAGTGATCCTTCTTTGAATTTTTGAATAATGTTTTTAATTGAATCTTTCGGAGTTAAATACACATCAACATTAGCAGCTTTAAGAACATCAAGAGCGTTCTTTCCAACACTTTCAGAAATTAATGCTTCAATACCTTTATCGATTAACATTTGTGAAACTTTTGGCCCTACTCCATGAGCTTCAGAAGGATTGTTTTCTATGACTTCAACTATTTCCTCTTTTTCAGTATCATAAATTATAAAATATTCTGCTCTGGCATATCGATCGTTACTTTTTGATTCTAAGTTTTTTCCATCTGATGGAATTGCTATTTTCATTTTTACACCTCCTTATAATATTTTTTCTTTAAGTTTTTCATAAATTTTAATAATTGCTTTAGCAGCTTTACTATTTTTATAATTTACAACTGGATTCATTTCAAGAATAGATTTTTCAACAGTTTCATCAAAAGGTATTTTTCCAAGAATTTCGATATTTTCACTTTGGCAAAACTTTTCTATTTTACCACTAATTTCTTCATTAATGTCGTATTTATTAATTACCACAGCAAAATCCCTTTTAAAGTGTCTAACAGTTTCAATTATTCTTTTTAAATCATGTAATCCTGATGAAGTAGGTTCTGTTACAATGATTACAAAATAAGTTGCTGCAATTGAAGATGTAGCAGGACAACCAATTCCAGGTGAACCATCAATTAAAATTACATCTTTTTTTAATTGTTTGCCTTTTTCGATTGCTAGTTTTCTAACTTCAGCTACAAGACCACCTGATGTTTCCTCACCGGGATTTAGATTTGCATGAGCAATTTCCTTATTTTCAGATGTTGAATAGAAATATTCACCTGATAAGGATTCAACTAGTTTTATAGCATTTGTAGGACAAGAAATAACACAAGCTTTGCATCCTTCACAAGCGTATGGATCTATTTTGTAAACATTGTTTTCAAAGTTTATAGCTTCAAATCTACAGACATCCTTACAAATTCCACATTTATCGCATTTATCTTGATCAATTACAGCTTTTTTACCACCAAAATATTCATATCTTTCATTTATTTGTGTCTTAAACATTAAGTTTAAATTTGAAGCATCCACATCGCAATCAGCAAGAATAGTGCTTTTAAGTAAAGAACCCAAAGAAGAAGAAAGAGTAGTTTTTCCTGTTCCACCTTTTCCACTTACTATTGCAATTTGTTTCATTTTATCAGCTCCTTTATTTTGCGATACACAGATAAAAACTCTTGCTGATATTTTGGAAGAAATTCCGAAAAGATTTTTCCTTCTGAATAAAGTTTAGCAATTTTTCTGTCAAAAGGAATTTTCATTAATATAGGTATTTTTTCTTTTTGAGCAAAGTTATCGATTATTTTTGTTTTTTGGGAATCTCTATTAACAATAATACCTGTAGGAATTCCCATTTCTTTAACCAAATCTGCTGCTAATGAAAGATCATGCAAACCGAATGTTGTCGGTTCTGTAACAAGGATTGCAAAATCAATATTTCTAAGAGTTTCAACAACAGGGCAGGAAGTACCTGGTTGAGAATCTATAATAACTATATCTGAATTTTCATCAATATGTTTTTTTAATTGACGAATTATTCGAACTCCTGAAGGTTCACCTATGTTTAAAATTCCCATTCCAAACTTAAAATTACTATTATTAGCAACCGTTCCTAACTTTATTTTCCCTATACTTTTTGGTCTTTCAGTAATTGCTCCAACGGGACAGACCATTTTACATACTCCACACCCATGACATAAACTTTCAAAAACCATAGCACCTGATGCAAAAACTGAAATTGCGCCAAATTGACAGTTTCTGGAACATTCACCGCATCTTGTACAAGCATTGTTATCAACAACTGGCAACAAAATATCAACACTTTCCTCTTGATTAAAAGAAACATCAAAAAATATATGATCGTTTGGTTCTTCAACATCAGCATCTAAAAGTTGTACAGTAGTTTTCTTTGACAATATCCATGACAAATTGGTTGATACAGTAGTTTTACCTGTGCCACCTTTTCCGCTTAGAATTGCTATTTTCATATTTCCCTCCTATATGTAATTTACATATATCTGTTTAAATTATATTACATCTAATTCCTATTGTCAATTGATAACAGGAGAGTCTTTTTAAACTAAAGTTTAGGTTAAAAGGTGAGGAGAAAAATAATTTTAATTTCTTTTTAATTAGCTTTAATACTCTAAGGAAGCTTGGAAACCTTGTCAATAAATCTTTGTATATTATCTTTGATTTTCATAAGTTCATTTTTGGTATCTTTTAGATGTTTTAATCCTTTTGATGTAATATAGTAAACCTTCTTTGAAGGGCCTTGAACATCTGTGTCCCATTTAGATTCAATAAGTTTTTCTTTTTCTAGCCTCGTTAAGATTCTGTATAAATTTCCCATTTGTCCAAGTCCTGTAAGCTTTATTCCATATTCAGATAAACGATTAGCTATTTCATAACCATGCAAGGGAGTTTCAGCAATAATCAATAAAATATAAGGTTCTATAAATGTTTTTCTATATTTTCCCGAACCTTTTTGCAATATTATAACCTCCATTCATCACCAGCTTTTAAGATTATGCATTTATTTCCAAGCTCTTTTTTCATTAAAGACATTGCTTTTTCACCTGTACAATGAAGAGGCATAACGCAAACATCATAAATTTTAAATAAGTTAATAATTTTTTGAATTCGTTCTATTGAAGCATTAATTAAGTGAAAACCTCCAATTACAAATCGAATTTCTTGAAATTCCATAGCTTTTTTTAGAATGTTTTCAATTCCTCTATGTGCACATCCTGTAAATAATACGTTATTAATAATAAGATTTATTTCATCATTAAATAAATCATGTTTTCCATTTATTAAAAATTTTTCATCTATAAGATCTTCACAAGTAGGTACAGAGTTTAAAACATAAATGTTGTCAATATATTTATCATTTTCTAAGAATATAAGTTTTGATTTTAAAGTTTTCCAATCAAATGGAGCTCCAGCGAATCTTGTTCCACTAAATTTAGGTATAATTGCTTTTTTGTGTATAAAAATCGAGGCACTTGTAATGTCTTTCAAATATTTTAGTCCACCAACGTGGTCGTAATGCCCATGGGAAATGAATATTTTTTCAATTTCATCAAGATTGATTCCCAGTTTTTTAGCGTTTTTTACAACCACATTTGTTTGGCCAGTGTCAAATAATATTTTGTTATCAATCAAAATGGAAAAACCGTGTTCACTGAAAAAATTTTCTTTTGCTTCATCATTACATAAAATTTTGATATCCATATGATTTCTCCTTAATTATGAGCTTTTTTTGATAATGCATGTAGTAAAACAATTATGTCTTTATATCTTTTAAAAATTAAAAGAATTAAGTTGAAAAACCAAAATTGAAGTAAAAAAGCATTGTACTTAAACATCCAAAGAAGAATTCCTATGATTCCAAATCCAGTTAAATCAAGGGTAGCATCAACTTCAGGAATAGATGGTTTATCTTTATTAATTTTTCTTTCGAAATACTTTAAAATTCCAAGAATAACGGCATAAATGAAAGAAATTTTAAAGTTTGTTAATGCACTCCAAACTCCAAAAGTGACAGCTAAAGCTTTACCTCCTTTGAATTTTAAAAATGGTGAAAAAGCATGTCCAAGTATAGGGGATAAAGCTACAATAATAAGACCATTGCTTGAGATTTCAAAATTTTTCACAAAAAACATTATTGGAATATATCCTTTTAAAAAATCAAAACTTGCTCCTAAAACACCATAAAAAAGGCCAAGAGAATATCCAAGATTAAATGCTCCTGGATTTCCTTCTCTAACTTTTTTCAAATTTATTCCTTTTAAATGTGCAATCCAATAAGAAAACATGATAGATCCTGAAAAGAAACCTATAAGAGATAATAATAAAATCAATTCTTTTCATCCTTTCTTATGTTTTTTCAACTATATTATACAATTTTTTTGGAAAAATGTTATATAATGATATAGAGGTGATAAAAATGATAATAGTTCCCCAACCAAAAAAATTAAACTTAAAAAAGGGTAATTTTAAATTCAAATCAAATGAGTATATTTATGTATCTACGAGAAATTTGTTTGTAAGTGTTGAAAAGGTGAAAAAACTATTAAAAAAGCATGGTATAGAAATGTTTATTTCTTATTACAAAGGTGATAAAACATCTATAATTGCCGAAGTTAATAGAAGTAAAGTAAAAGAAAAATCCGGATATAAATTAAATGTTTCTTCGGACAAAATTCAAATTTATGGAAATAATAATCACGGTTTGCATTATGGAATTATGACATTAATTCAACTAATAAAAAATTATGGAATTGAATTACCATCACTTGAAATTCATGATTGGCCTGATGTAGAAAATAGAGGTCTTTTACTTGATATTAGCAGGGATAAAGTGCCCAAATTAGAAACATTATTTAAAATAGTTGATATGCTTTCTGAGTTAAAATATAATCAATTACAACTTTATACGGAACATACTTTTGCTTATAGGGATCATGAAAAAGTATGGAAAGACTATTCCCCACTTACAAGTGAAGATATTATTAGACTTGACAAATATTGTAGAGAAAGATTTATTGAATTAATTCCCAATCAAGCATCTTTTGGACATATGGAAAAGTGGCTTATTCATGAAGAATATAGTTATATGGCTGAGACATTTGAATTTGATACACCTTGGGGAGAACACTTTGATAAACCTTTTACATTATCTCCTGCTGTTAAAGAAAGCATTGGATTTTTAGATTCTCTGTATCAAGAGCTTTTACCTAATTTTAGGAGTAAATTTTTTAATGTTAATTGTGATGAAACTTTTGATTTGTGTCTTGGTAAATCAAAAAAATTATGTGAAAAATATGGAAAAGGAAAAGTGTATTTGGATTTTATTTTAAAAATTTATAAATTGGTAAAAAAGTACGGAAAAAGAATGATGATGTGGGGAGATATCATCAAAAATTACCCTGAATTAGTTAGTGAACTTCCTCAAGATATAATTTTACTTATTTGGGGTTATGAAAAAGATCATCCTTTTGAAAAGGAATGTGCATTGTTTAAAGATTTTGATTTCTATGTTTGTCCGGGGACTTCCAGCTGGAATTCAATTGTTGGTAGAGTAGAAAATGCGATTTTAAACATTCAAAATGCGGTGAAAAATGGTTTGAAATTCAAAACTAAAGGTGTGCTATTAACAGATTGGGGAGATAATGGCCATTGGCAACATCTTCCAATATCATTTATTGGATATATATATGGAGCTGCACTTAGTTGGGGATATGAAAAAAATAAGGAATTAGATGTAGAAAAAGCTTTAGACGTACTTGTCTTTGAGGAAAAATCTTTGGGGAAAATTTTATATGAAATGGGAAATGCATACAAAGAAGTAGGGATAGAATTTCCAAATTCCACATTTTTTGTTTTGCCTTTACTATATCCCGAAAAAATAAATTCATCAAATCAAATCATTAATTTACTAAAATTAGAAAATTTGATAAAAACTAAGAGTTTGCTTGAAAAGAACATAAATTCTTTAAGTGAATTGGAAACATTGGAATTTAATAAACTAGAAAAAGAGGAAATAAAAAATTCTATTGAATTGGCCCTTTTTGTTACAGATTTAATGATTTCAGTTTTAAAAACAAAGTCGAAAACGCTTTCTGAATTACCAAATGTAGTAAAACAAGAATATAAATACAGATTCGAAAAAATAATAGATGATTATAAACATATATGGTTAATTAGAAATAGAGTGGGAGGACTTAATGAAAGTATTAAAAAATTAAAAAAGATTCTAAACTATTTTGATTAGGGAGGTGAAAAGAATGCCAGATTTTGGTAATCCATTTTCAGGGCTAAAAGCTGGAAGAAAATTAACTCATGAAGAATTAGTCAGGGCAGTTCGCTTTATGATTTCAGCAGAATACGAAGCAGTACAGCTTTATATGCAATTAGCGGAATCAACAGATAATAAGTTAGCTAAAGAAGTTTTGATTGATATTGCTAATGAAGAGAGAGTACACGCGGGTGAATTTTTAAGACTTTTAAAAGAGTTGGCTCCCGAAGAAGAAAAATTTTATGAAGCTGGGGCTAAGGAAGTGGAGGAAGAAATTGAGAAGTTGAAAGGTAAATGAAATTAATCTAATAAGGGGCTAATTAGCCCCTTTATTTTTTATTTATTGAAAATGTAAACAGATTTTGTTATAATTAATTCGTAAAACGAATTAATTATAAGGAGAGTATAAGAGTATATATGAGTGCTCCCGCAAGAATAATTTTATTTACACTAATGAACGGAATTTCGAGAAATATCTATCAAGTTCTATTCAATTTGTATTTAAAATCTCAAGGATATGGTAATGACATTATTGGATCAATAATGTCATATAACTTATGGGGAGGAGCAATTTTAGCTTTACTAATTGGTTATATTTCAGACAAGATAGGAAGGAAAAAGGTAATTTTTTTTATTCTGCCTTTAACAGTGTTTTTTGCAATAATTAGATTGCTTCCTATTTCATTGTGTTTCATTTATTTAGCCTCTTTTTTATATGGTGGTTTTAACTCGTCAATTAGAATTCTTTCCGATGTTTTTATTGTAGAAAATACCCACAATAGAAATAGGGCAAAATTTTTTGGATTAAATTTTGGAGCTAATATGTTTACTGGAGTTTTAGGAAATGCAACGGGTGGAATGTTTGGAGATTTATTTGGCTTTAAGAATGTCATGATTTTAGCTATGATTTTTAGATTATTTGCGGTTTTTCCAATTTTAAAGCTTGAAGAAAAAAGAATTGAAAGAGGAAAATTTGTTTTAACAGAATTTCAGAAGAAAGTATTTAGATTTTTCATTTTTTCAACTGCAAGTGTTGGTTTTGGTGCGGGTTTGTTTATTCACTTTGGAAATGTAATATTTTATGATTTATTTTCGTTAAGTGCTACTGTGATTGGTTTTATTTTAGCGTTTGCTCAACTAGGTACAAGCTTAGGTTCTTCTTTTTCACATAAATTAGGCAAAAAATTTGGTGCTGGAAAACTACTTTTTCTTTCATATTTTACAGTACCTTTTCTTATTTTTCTTCTAGCTTTTATAAGAGATCCAGTATTATTTACAACTATTTATATTGGAAGATTTACAATAATGAATATGGTAAATCCAATTTTTAATACTCTTGTTTTGTCATTTTTACCGTCTGGAATATTGGCTTCGAGTGCAGGAATTAGATTATTTGCAAATAATACAATGAGAGCTTTTGCTGCTATGCTTTTTTCTAAATTAGCCATTAACAACAATGGATATACAATAATTTTTCTGATAAGTGCAATTTTTTATTTTATTAATGCTATTTTAACCTACATATTTTATAGAAATTTAGATGGTAGAGATAGAGAATACTATAATCATTGATCAATGTCCATAGTTACTCTATTTGATTCAAATTTTATTTTTTTAAGAAGGTCAGGATTTTTCTTGATAATTTGTTTTAATCCTGTATCTCCTTTAATAAATAGAAGTTCTTTAAATAAAGAATAATGAACTAAGGTGGGAAAACCCTTTTTATTCTTATAAAATGGTGCTATGATTTTGTTTTTGCCATCACAGTAGTTTAAAATTTTTAAGACATCTTCTTTTAGTATAAAAGGCATATCTGCAAGAAATATAGCAACATATTCTGGAAGGTAATCGTATTTCATTATTTCTTTAATTGCCAGTTTTATTGAGGTTGAAATACCTTTTTTGTATTCATTGTTTTTTAAAACAAAAAAGTTTTTGGGTATTTTAAAATTATTTTCGATCTTTTCCCATAAAGGATTAACAATAATAAAGTTTCTAGGAAAATTCAGTTGTTCTACCATATCAATTATTATTTGAAGCATTGGTTTTTCATTTACTAGATGTAAAAGTTTACAACCGTTTTTATATCTGGTTCCTTCCCCAGCTGATAGAATTATCGAGAATATTTTCTTTCTAGATTCAGCAAATATTTTTTCCATTTTAGTCCTCCATAAAATCCTCCTAAGCCATCTTTGGAAACCACTCTATGACAAGGAATATAAAGAGGTAAGGAGTTTGAAGCCATAGCATAACCTACTACTCTTGGATTAATGTTTAATTTTTTTGCTATTTCTCCATAAGTTTCGGTAGTACCATATGGAATCTCTTTAACATATTCCCAAATTTTTTTAAATATTAGGCCACCAATTATTTTAACTTTAAAATCGAACTTTTTCCTAGTCCCTTGAAAATATTCCTTAATTTGTGTTGTGAAAATTCCACATTCTATTTCATCTAACTTTTCATCGGAAAATTCAATTTTAGTTAAAAAACCATCATTGGTATATATAATTACCGAACCAATTTCTACCTGAACAATTCCAATACACATACTTTTATCTCCTTCATTTTAATTATAACATGGAATTTTTTGATATAATTAGATTATGAAAAACAAAAATTATATTATAATTACAAAGTTGATTTTTTCATTGTTTTTATTGATTTTATCATTGTTTAATTTCGGACTTACAATTATAATTCTATTTCTAATAGAATTACCGGTTATCCGAAAATCATTACTTGGAAAATTACCACTGGATAACGAAAAAAAACCGTGGAAAGATATAAAAACTTTTCAATATAAAGAAAAACTAAAGCTAGACATATTTTACCCTAAAACCCAAGGTCCTCATCCATTGGTATTTTTTGCTCATGGTGGGGGATGGATTAGCGGCTATCGAAGGCAACCAAATAATCTTTCATGGTACAGAGTTCTTGTTAAAAATAATTTTGCCGTTGCATCTATTGATTATAGTTATGCATACTTTAATGATATTGAAAAATTGCTCCAAGATTATGATAGTGCGTTAAGTTTTATTTTTAAAAATTCTAATGATCTAAATATTGATAGAAATAAAATCAGTTTAATGGGATTATCTGCAGGTGGTCATTTGGCTTTATTATACTCATTAACTAAAAATATTAAACTTAAAAATATTGTTGTTTATTATACTCCATGTGATTTGATGGATATATGGGAAAGTGAATCATTATTTGCAAGATTTGCAGTTTCAACAACCTTAAAAAGAATGCCTGATAAGTCAATGGAAATTTATAAAAAATATTCCCCGATCAACTATATTAAAGCTGATTTACCCCCTATTCTATTAGTTCATGGAATTAAAGATAGGATTGTACCCTATATTTCTTCTTTGAAAATGTATAAAAAGTTGCGAGAATATAACAATACTTCAAAAATATTGTTACATCCTAAAGGAGATCATGGTTTTGAATTTGTGTTAAAAGATAGAAAAACTATAGAAATTCTTCAAAAAACTATAGAATTTTTAAGGGGTGATTTAAATGATTAGCTTTGAATATACATACCAACCCCCTGATTTTTCCTCAGGATACATTTTAAAATCAAGAAGATTTAGAGTCTCATTTGTAAAATACAAATCAATGTATAAATCCCCTGAAAAAGGCACGGAGATGGTTGAAACATATATATTTGAACCAAAAAATGACGTAGCTGGTACTTTGCTTATTTTGCATGGATTAGGAACAAATAATATTCCATTTTTACTATGGATGGGAACACATATAGCTAATGCTGGTATTAGGACTGTTATCCCAATTTTGCCTGGGAACTTCACAAGAGTACCACATGGATCTGTAAGTGGAAAAGATTACTTTTCAACAAATGTAAAAAAAGCAACAAAGTTTTGGGAACATGCAATAGTTGATGTATTAAGTTTAGTTAAGTTTTTAAAGAAAAATAATTTATGGCATGAGAACAATTGTTTGTTTGGTTTTTGTTTAGGTGGTATGTTAAGTGTAATTTTAAATGCTGTTTCTAATGATTTTAAAAAAACAATTTTAATGGCTACAGGTGGTGACATTGCAACTTTAGTTTGGTATTCTCCCACTTTAGCATTTATGAGAAAGGAATTTAAAATAGGATTGGGAAAAAATTTTAATATCAATATTGAAAAAGAGTTTTTATCAACTTTTAAGGAACATATAGATAAATTAAATAGCTTTAAAACAGTTGAGGAAATGCAAAAAAGCGATATTCATCCGTTTTTAAAGGTTGATCCTGTTGCATATGCAAAATTCGTTGATTCCAGGAAAATAATTTTTATTGAAGCAATTTTTGATAAAGCTTTACCCAAAAGGAGTAGAAAACTACTATGGGAAACCTTAGGAAAGCCAGAGCATCATTATATTTTTTCAGGTCATGTTACATGGCTTCCTTTTCAGTATTTTTTGGCAAAATTCATTTTAAAGAAAATGAATGTAAAGGAATTTCGAAGGCAAGTTAGATTACTTGAAAAAGTAAAATATGAAGATAAATAAAGCTAAATAATCTTAAGGAGATGAAAGAATGTATGTGCTGGGTCATAGAGGCTTTCCCAAAAAATTTACAGAAAATACTCTTGAATCATTTAAAGCAGCTATTGAACTAGGGGCTGATGGTATAGAACTTGATGTTTGGTTAACAAAAGATGGTGAAATTGCGGTTTCTCATGATGAAAACCTGCAGAGAGTTTTTGGTGTAGATTTAAATATAAAAGTTTCTTCAATTGAAGAAATAAAAAGATATGCTCCTGTTCCAACGCTTTCGGAAGTTTTTGACATAATTCCACGGGGGAAAATTATAAATATTGAAATAAAGGATAAAGAGATTGGTGAGAAAGTCATTAATCTTGTAAAAAAATACAAATTATCTGATTTTGTGTTATTTAGTTCTTTTGACCACGAACTAATAAAACAACTTTCAAAAAAATATTATGACGAAAAGTTTGGCTTTTTATTTGATTATTCACATAAATCTTTAACTTTTGAGGATTTGAAAATGATGTTTGAACCTAAAAATATATATAGTGCTAATCTACCTGTACAGTTGTTGGATTACGATAAAGAATTATTTTATAAATTGACAGAATTATTGAGGTATATGGGTAAAAAAATAATACTCTGGACAGTGAATGACGAAGAAATTGTCAAAATTACTGCTCCAGATTTTATTATTACAGATGAAGTTGAAAAGATGGTGAAAATTTTTAAAACAGTGTAAAATAAAAAGAGGAGTCAGAAAAATCTGACTCCTCTGATTTTGATTGTTAAACAACTCCTAGTTTCTTACCGACCTTTTCAAATTTTTCTAAAGCAAAGTCAAGATCTTCTTTTGTGTGAACTGCACTAATCATTACCCTAATTCTAGCCTTTCCTTTTGGTACAGTTGGATATCCAATTGATTGAGCAAAAATACCTTCTTCAAATAATTCTTTACTAAATTGTGTTGAAAGTTTAGCATCATATAACATTACAGGAGTAATAGGTGTCTCGCTTTCTCCAGTATCAAATCCGAGTTTTTTCATTTCTTCTTTAAAGTATTTAGCATTATCCCAGAGCTTTTTAACTCTTTCATCCGATTCCTGTAAAATTTTTGTAGCTTCAAGAGCAGCCGCAGTATCTGCGGGTGAAAGAGGACTACTAAACAAGAATGGTCTAGCCTTTTGTTTTAAATATTCGATCAATTCTTTTTTCCCAGCAATATATCCTCCAAGTACTCCAAATGCCTTTGAAAGAGTTCCAATTTCAATATCCACTCTTCCATGGAGTTCAAAGTGATCTACAATTCCTCTTCCGTGACTTCCAAGAACTCCTTCACCATGAGCATCATCAACCATAACCATTGCATTATATTTTTCAGCAAGTTCAACAATCTCAGGTAATGGTGCTAAATCTCCATCCATACTAAATACCCCATCTGTAATAATTAATTTTCTTCTAGCTCCATTTTTATCAGCTTCAATTAATTTTTCTTCTAAATCTTTAATATCACGATGTTTCCAAACATATCTTTTTGCCTTTGAAAGCCTCACACCATCAATTATACTAGCATGATTCAATTCATCAGATAAAATTGCATCTTCTTCATTGGTAATAGCAGGAATTACTGCTTGGTTTGCAACAAAGCCAGATTGTAAAAATAAGGTAGCTTCAACTTTTTTGAACTTTGCTAAAGTTTCTTCAAGTTCTTCATGGATTGAAAAAGTTCCTGCAATAGTTCTAACAGCTCCAGGTCCAACACCCCATTTTTCAATAGCATTTATTGCTGCCTTTTTAAGTCTTTCTTCGTTTGCAAAACCCAAATAGTTATTAGAACAAAGATTTAAAACTTTTTTTTCATTTATAACTAACCACGAACCCTGAGGAGATTCTAATGTTCTAATGTATGTGTATAAACCTTGCTCTTTTAATTTTTCTAATTCTTTTGCGAAAATACTGTAATCAAACACAGTTTCACCCCCTAATCAAAATTTAAAACGACTTTTCCACATTGTTTGTTAAGCATTAATTCAAATCCTTTTTCCCATTGTTCAAATGGTAAAACGTGAGTTACAACTTTAGATAGATCAACTTTCTTGCTTTTAAGAAGTTCATCAGCTATTTTCCATGTTTCAAACATTTTTCTACCGGTGATTCCGTAGATGGTTATTCCTCTCATAATAACAAGAGAATCTAAATTTAAATCAATATTTCCACCAAAAATTCCCAAAAGCGACGCAATTCCGCCCATGGTGAGACATTTGAGACCATCTTCTAATGCTTTTTTATTTCCACTCATTTCAAGTAAAACATCAACTCCATCGGGTGAAATTGTATAAATAGACTTTACAAGATCTTGTTCAATTGGATTTATAACAATATCTGCACCATTATTTTTAGCCATTTCGATTCTTAATGGATCGACTTCACTTGAAATAACTAAGCTTGCGCCTGAAGCTTTAGCAACTTGGATTGCCATCAATCCAATTGGTCCAGCGCCAGTGATAAGCACTTTTTTACCAGTTAAGTCTGTAACTAAAGCAGTATGAATTGCATTTCCAAATGGTTCCATTACAGAAGCAAAATCTAAGGGGATTTCCGGAGAAAATTTCCATAAAACTGTTTCGGGGATAACAGCGTATTCAGTAAATACACCATTTCTATCAACGCCTAATATTTCGAGGTTTTTACATACATGCATTCTGCCAGTTTTGCATTGTACACAATGTTCACAGGGGATATGGGTTTCAGCAGAAACAAAATCTCCTACTTTTACCTGTGTAACAGCATCTCCCACTTCCACTACTTCTCCTGCCATTTCATGTCCAACAATCAATGGTGGATTAATCCTAGATTGAGACCATTCGTCCCATTTGAAAATGTGAACATCGGTACCACAAATTGATGCGCGTCTGATTTTGACTAAAACCTCTCTAGGCCCCAATTTTTCAGGTTTATTTACATCTTTTAAAACAAGACCAGGTCCCGGTTTATCTTTGATTATAGCTTTCATTTAAAGCCTCCTTCCGTTAGAGATAATCAATTTAATTATAAAACTAAGTAGAATTTAAGTAAATCAACATAAACTATGTTTAGATAAAACTACAATGTTTTAAAGCTGATTAAAGAAAATAAGAACTTGCAATTTAATTTTTCTTACTTTTTTTTAAAAAGATTTTTCCAATAACAAATAAAAGTAAGCCATATAAAAGCATTAAAGCCAAACCATAAAGATTGAATATGTTTTTGCCTGTGGAAATAGCTAAAGCTGGTAAATTAAGAATAGCAATTAGAGGAATACCAATTGCCATCGATATCCCACTACCAAAAACTAGATTTTCTGCTGCTCCCGACTCTAAAGCAGGATCAACTTCTCTTAATAAAGCCATGCCTGTAGAAATAGTTCCTGTTAGCATTCCAAAAAAAGCGACTCTGTTTTCAACTTCATTTTTAATAAATATTTTCTTTGTAAGCATCATTACAAAGAAATAAGTAAGTAATCCAGCTGAAAATGTTAAAATAAAGATTCCCCAAAATTCTTGTTTGATTTTTGCTAAAACAACAGCGCTTATTGACGCTGTAACCATAAAATCAAAAACCATTCCTGCTATTCTTTGTAAGAGAAAATTATTTAGATAATTTTCTTTTGCAATGTTTTTTTCTTTAAGTTTGTCGTATATATTTTTAAAAATCATAGCAACAATTGCTCCAATTACAAAATGAAAACCCCATAAAACCGTAGAAAAAGTATGTCCTAAATTTCCAAGAGGTGATAATATATACTCAATAAATTGTAGAAGACCAAATGTAATAAGATAAACTATTCCAATTATAACCATTTGAATTGTCATTCCATCCATATCTGCAAACTCATAATCTTTTACTTCAAGAGCTTTCTTTTCAATAATTGTTCTTTGATGAGATTTTTTCCATTTAATTAGCAACCAATTTAAAACTATTAATCCGCCAATGGTAGCCCATCCAAAACCTGCAGCAGCAATTGCAAGGCCTATAGAACTCCCACTGTGAAGTCCAAGAATTTCCCATTGATGTCCTATAGAATAGGCTTGTCCAGGCCCTTGACCAAAACCTAAAGGAAGCATAAATCCAATAGCAGGTGAGAAATTTTTATCAAAAAGGTTTATAATAAATCCTATTGAAACCCCTAAAATACCTTGAAAAAGATATGTTCCAACAATAATTATACCAGCACCTAAATAACTTTTTTGATTGTTTTTTTCAACATTTCTAAGTGCTAAAGCGATAAATCCGATTGCCATTAGATGATAAATTATTTTTCCTAAAAAATCGACATCGATTTTCATCAAATTCAACAAATTAGGACCAAACAAAAATCCCAGAAAACCAGCTAGAATTGAATTGGGGATTATGATTTTTCTTAAGAAAGGTATGAATCTTTTCAATAAAATTGCTAGTGCAAATAAAACAGAAATCATAAAGAAAGTTTCAACTGTTGCTGTAAACATGCAAATACCTCCTTAGTAAAAAAAATAATAGTAAGCTGTCATTTTCTGTTTTAATACGTATAACATTATCAAGGTTGTAAATAAGTTCGGTAAATCTTTTTAGAAATGTGGTGACACCTTTTATTTTCTTAAACTCAAGGATAAAATCATCAATATATATTCCTTTTTCTGAAATGAATAAATCCCCTTTTTTAACTAATTTTAATTTCGTAGTGCTCTTATCTCTAACTATTATTTTTGCTTTTGGGATTGATTTTATGTTATGAAAATTATTATTAAGAATTAAAATTTGTTCTTTTAAAACATTGTCTATTCTTTTACCATTTAAAAATCCGTATTCATCTATTTCATATTTCTCCCCACATTTACTGCACACTGCTTGATCTCCATTACTTTGAACAGTTCTGAAGCTTTTACAATTAAGGCAAAACCACAAAATTCTCTCAACACCACTTGCTTTGTTTCTACCTTTGAACTTAATTTTTTCTTTCTCTTGCCAATTCCATTCGTTATGATTTATAAAATCAAGTGCTGTTGAATTATTAAATTCCTTTACTTCAAGAATTATTTTCCCTCTCCGTCCGTAATTTGCCCATCTTGGATTTGTAAGATATCCTCCTTTAATTTTTACAGCCACTATTGGTACTTTAACCATATCAAGGAGTTTGTCTGTTCCTTTTGGAATTTCTTGAAAAGAGCCATCCCACGTAACTGAACCTTCAAGAAAAATTCCCACAATGTTTCCCTCTTTTAAATTTTTTAATATTCCTCTTATTGTAGATACATCTGGCATTCCTTTTTGTTTGGGAATAAATTTCATTGATTTAAAAATTGATCCTATTACAGGCCTATTAAAATTTCCTTTGGCTACAACCCAACTAATAGGATTTTTTAAATATGTGCTTATAAAGAATGGATCAAAAGTGTGGGTGTGATTTGCTATTAGTAAAAAAGGAGGAGATGGAAAATTTCCTTCAAGTTCAATGTTGTAATATTTTTTAAAAAAAGGTGCTAAAACAGGTCTTAAATACCAGAGAATATGCATATAACCCCTCCGAGAAATAGATTCCTTAGAAATTATAACATATTTAAGTGTTATAATATTAAACAAGATAAGAATTTATAGGAGGTGATCGTATGATTACTAACAAAGAAAAAGTTGTAAAGTTATCAATTTTAGTAGAAATTGCCCATCCGCTTGCAAGAGTTCCAGCTTTAGATAGAGATGGGAATGCTTTTTATTTTCCAGGTGTAGGAGGGATTACTTACAATTTTGGATTAGGTGATAATGCTTTTAAAATGCATGGTGATCACATTGAACCAGATATTTCAGCAAAAAATAGTAATGAAAAATTCAACGATTCTTGTATGACTTTGGCTTGTATTGGGAATGAAGCTTTAGTAATTTCTGGAGATGCAAAAGGTTTAAAAGGATTTGTTATTGGCAAACATGGTGGAATTAACCACATTCTAATACATTTTCCTGAAAAGGAAAAATTGAATATCGGAGATAAAATTTTAATAAAAGCTTGGGGACAGGGTCTAGAGTTGTTAGATTATCCAAATATAAAGGTTTACAATATTGATCCTGAATTGTTTGAAAAAATACCAATAGAAGAAAAAAATGGGAATCTGATTGTTCCAGTTTCTGCAGTAATTCCTGCACATTTAACCGGTTCTGGAATTGGTGCATCAAATCCAACAGGTACTGATTATGATATTAATACTCATGATTTTGAGGAAATTAAAAAATTTGGAATAGATAAAATAAGGATAGGAGATATTGTAGCTATTCAAGACCATTATAGTGGATTTGGGGTAGGAGGATTTAGAAAAGGAGCTATTTCAATTGGAGTAGTTGTACATTCAAATTGTGTAAAAACTGGTCATGGACCTGGTATTGTTGTAATAATGACTGCTCCAGAAGAAATAATAAAACCAAAAAAAGTTAAAAAAATAAATATTAAGGAATTAATTTAAATAAAATAATTTAAAATGATAATTTTTACTTTCATTAAATAACCCCTTCTTAATTTGAAAGAAGGGGTTATTTTCATTTATACCATATTAATAAAAAACTTGAATTCAGTTGATACAGAAAAATCTTTTACAATGATTCATTTGATTATAAAAATTAAAAAATGAAATTATTATCAATTATAAATATTTTGTCGTATTTATTAGTGATATCAAACTTGGTTAAAAGGTTAATTAAAAAAATAATTATTTAAATTAAATGGTATTTAATACGCATAAATAAGTTAAAATGAAGGTTTTTAAGATTTTTTTTAGAATGTAAAAATTGATAAAATTTTTATGAAGATAATTTAATAATAAGGGGGGAGAAAATTGAAAATAGTTAAAGCCGAAGAGGCTATTTCTTCTGTTAACGATGGAGATAGCCTAATGATAGGAGGATTTTTAGGAGTAGGAACACCAGAAACCTTGATTGATGAATTGATAAAACAGAATAAAAAAAATTTAACAATTATTTGTAATGATACGTCATTT
>Ga0190334_1000078_pt1 | contig 46075 bp, 41 predicted proteins | sample 48720478_MG_FD_161270 | JGI IMG/M metagenome (GOLD analysis project Ga0190334, IMG submission 161270) | Hydrothermal vent sediment bacterial communities from Southern Trench, Guaymas Basin, Mexico - 4872-04-7-8_MG | ecosystem: Environmental > Aquatic > Marine > Hydrothermal vents > Sediment ... | reverse complement strand
CACAAGTGTGACTTTGAATCAGCAGTCCACCCCTATTCAAAAATATTGTATCATTCAGTTGAATTAGAAAGTGATTGATTTTCAATCTGTTCCATTCTGTATCTCCTTAATGAATCGAGGAGTTTTAGAATGGAGAAGATCTATAAATTTACACCGCCTCAAGAAAATCGTTCAAAAAGCGCTTTACTCTTTCATCTTTCGAAAGAAAGAAACGCTCTGGCGTCGTGTCATAAACAATTCTGCCATCTTCCATATAAACAAGTCGATTCGCAACATGTCTTGCAAAAGACATTTCATGCGTTACAACAACCATTGTGGTGCCGCTCGATGACAATTCTCTTATGACACTCATGACTTCTCCGACAAGTGAAGGATCAAGAGCCGAAGTGGGTTCATCGAAGAGTATCAGATCTGGTTCCATTGCAAGGGCACGGGCAATCCCCACTCTTTGCTGCTGCCCCCCGGAGAGCTGAGATGGATAATGATTCACCCTATCAGATAAGCCCACGTCTTTCAATTTGCTAAAAGCAAGCTCTCTTGCCTGAGTCCACTTCATACCTTTCACTTTTACCAAACCAATGGCGACGTTATCCAAAGCTGTTAGATGTCTTATCAAGTTGAATCGTTGAAAAACAAACCCTATTTTTGATCTCACGGTGCGTAAAACTCTTCGATTTGGAACAACTCTTGAACTGTGAAAATAGACCTCACCTGAATCGGGTGGGATCAAGTAATTCATAACTCTGAGCATGGTCGTTTTCCCGGCTCCTGATTTTCCGACAACCGCGACTACATCTTGCTTGTTAACTGAGAATGAGACATTCCTAAGAACCTGTGTATCACCAAAACTCTTGCAGATGTTTTTCAGTTCAATCACATTCAAGGTATCGCAAACCTCCTTTCAAGGTAACGCCCAAGAACGGATAAGCTGGAGGTTACCAACAAATATATACCCGCAAGGACAAGATAGGCTTCGAGAGTTGCAAGCGTTTGAGTACCTATTTGTCTTGCTCTCATTGTTATGTCTCCAAGGGCTATCACAGAAACAAGAGAACTGTCTTTCACAAGGCTAATGAGCTGCCCTATAAGCGGTGGCAGTGATATTCGAAAAGCTTGTGGTAGGATTATCGATCCCATAATCTGGTAGTTGTAAAGCCCAAGAGAGGCCCCAGCTTCTATCTCACCTGCTGGGACCGCCTCCATTCCAGATCTGAAGATCTCAGCCACATAAGCCCCTTCAAACAGCGAAAGGGAAATAACGCCTGCGAGAAATCTGTCTATGTTGAAAACAGATCCTATCCCGTAGTACACAAGAAGTATAATCACAAGAAGTGGCATATTTCTGAAAAACCAGACATACAAGATTCCAATTTCACACAGAACTCCTGAAAAGCGCATAAGGGCAACTAACAATCCAATAACAACCGACAATCCAAGAGAGAAGCCACTTATTTTGAGAGTCATTAGAATGCCATCTATGAACAGCTTGTAATACTTGGGAATCACAGACCAGTTAAAGGGATACACTTTTGATAGAGAAACATACACAACAACGATTGCTACCAAAAACATGGAAATACTCAGCGCTTTTGCAAGTTTTCTGTGCATGGTGAATCCCTCACAGAGTCGGTTCGTATTCAACGAACCACTTTTGCTGAAGTTCGTCAATGATACCCGTGGTTTTTAACCATTGAATATAGGTATTGATCCACTGAAGACTTTCGAGATCTCCTTTTCTCACAGCAACTCCAAGATTCTCCTGTGTGAGAAATTCACTTCCAGCTTCAAGAATGTCGTATTTTTTGGCGACATAGCGGGCGTATATGGAGTCTATCACTAATAGATCCGCTTTGCCCGAGGCCACTTGAAAAGCCGCTTCGTCCATGGTGTCAAAAGTCAAAATATCCGCATAGGGGAACAATCTGCGTGCCGCTTCATCACCAGTTGTCCCCAACTGAACCGCTATGCTCAGATCTTTATCAGCGATGTCTTCATACCTTGGTTCTTCGGAGAACTTTCGCGTGTTGTACACCATAACTTGCCCAACAGTCAAATAGGAAACACTGAAATTCACCTTGAGAGCCCTCTGTGGCGTGATAGTCATTCCAGACCAGATGATATCGAATTTGTCTGTCATGAGTGCAGGAATAATGCCATCCCAGTTGACTACCACAAATTCAAGTCTCACGCCCAAAATATCTGCCATACGCTGAAGAAGCTCCACTTCCAGACCAATTCTGTTTCCACTGGCATCTGTTCCATAAAGAGGCATGTAACCAGCGTCTTGTCCTACTCTCAGTACTCCTCTTGATTGAATGTCATCAATCAAGTTCGCAAACGTTAGTCCACAAAGAATAAACAGCAGAGTGATAAACCACAACCTTCTCATAACAGCACCTCCTTCTTAAAATAAAAAAACCGGGCGATTTCTCGCCCGGTGATTTCTCTATCTTTCTCAAGCACGACTAAGCCGTGCTGCCGAGAAATCCCGGGCAACACCACTTGACGTGCTTTTTTATATTTTTAATGACTACCACGCTACACACCATACAACTCACTCCACGAAATTGTTTCAAATATTGTAACAAATGAAGTGGTGATCTGTCAAGCAGAAAGGTGCGTCTCTATGAACGTATCCGCAGAAAAGGGTTAATTATCGACTGTGCAACGACATTGGTAAACAACATTACCACGAAAGAAACCATGAAAATCTGACTCAAAACTTTTATAATTATGAATGGGGATTTACTTTGATCATGAAAGGGGAAAGAGCAGTGTTCGAAAAAATAAGGAAAAGAGATGGCAGAGTTGTTGACTTCGATAGTGAAAGAATCACTAAGGCAATTTGCAAGGCTGGTGAGGCTACAGGTGAATTCGGAGAAAACACCGCAAGAAAGCTTACACTGAGGGTACTGGACTTGGCTCAGCAAACCATAAGAGACAGAATACCCACAGTTGAGGAGATTCAGGATATAGTTGAGGAGATACTGATAGCTTCACCTTACAAGAAAACTGCCAAGGCGTATGTCATTTACAGAGAACAGCACACAAGGATAAGAGAAATAGTTTCAAAGGCCAATTCTGCGCTGGTTGATCAATATCTGAAGCAAATCGATTGGCAAGTTAACGAAAACAGCAACATGTCATTTTCACTTCAAGGGCTCAATAATTATATTTCTTCTGAAATAAGTAAGGTCTACTGGTTAAATAGAATCTATCCTAAAGAAATAAGAGAAGCTCACATAACTGGAGATTTTCACATCCATGATTTAGGAATTCTATCTGTGTACTGCGTAGGATGGGACTTACTCGACTTGTTAACAGAGGGATTTAAAGGGGTTTCAGGTAAGATTGAAAGCAAGCCAGCAAAACATTTTAGAAGTGCGTTGGGTCAAGTTGTCAATTTTTTCTACACACTACAAGGAGAAGCGGCGGGTGCCCAGGCTTTCTCTAACTTCGACACACTGCTCGCTCCGTTCATAAGATACGACGGCTTGACATACAAAGAGGTCAAGCAAGCGTTGCAGGAGTTTATTTTCAACGTGAATGTGCCCACAAGAGTGGGATTCCAAACACCATTCACTAACATAACGCTGGATCTAAAGCCACCAAAGCACTTTGCAGATCATCCGGTGGTTATAGGCGGCCAGTTTCAGAAAGAAACCTATAAAGAATTCCAAGAAGAGATTGACGTGTTCAACAAAGCGCTTCTGGAGATAATGCTGGAAGGTGATGCAAAGGGCAGAGTATTCACATTCCCCATTCCCACATACAATATAACAAAAGATTTCTACTGGGATAATGAAAATCTGGAACTACTTTGGAAGGTCACAGCGAAGTACGGAATACCTTACTTTTCCAATTTTGTGAATTCAGACATGAAACCTGAGGATGCGAGAAGTATGTGTTGCAGGTTGAGATTGGATACAAGAAAACTTGAAAGAAGAGGTGGGGGGCTGTTTGGGGCAAATCCCCTTACGGGAAGCATTGGCGTTGTGACGATCAACATGCCAAGGCTGGGATACTTAGCGAAGGGTGAAGACGACTTCTTTGAACGATTGGAAAAGCTAATGAATCTTGCGAAAAATGCTCTTGAGATCAAAAGGAAAGTTCTGGAAAAATTCACTGATGAAGGTTTGTATCCATATATAAAGTATTATTTGAGAAACGTAAAGAAGGGTTTTGGAGAGTATTGGAAGAATCACTTTTCAACGATAGGCTTGCTCGGAATGAACGAAGCGTGTTTGAATCTCCTTGATGTCAATATTGGAGAAAAAGAAGGCAAGGACTTCGCACTGAAAGTGCTTGACTTCATGAGAAAGAAACTCATTGAATTTCAGCAAGAAACGAAAAACAATTATAACTTAGAAGCCACTCCCGCAGAAGGGACATCATATCGTCTGGCAATGATAGACAAGAAGAAATATTCCGATATAGTTTGCGCAAATGAACAAGAATTCAAGCAAGGAGCCAAGCCTTTCTATACCAACTCTACACAACTGCCAGTTAACTTCACAGATGATATCTTTGAAGTTCTAAACCTGCAGGATGAGCTGCAGACAAAGTACACAGGAGGAACGGTACTTCATATGTTTATAGGAGAGAAGATCGAGGATCCCGAAGTGGTAAAGAACCTGGTGAAAAAGATATGTGAGAATTACAGATTGCCGTATTTTACTATTACTCCAACATTTAGTATATGTCCAAATGACGGATATCTGGCTGGCGAGCACAATATCTGTCCCAAGTGCAGCGCCGAGTGTGAAGTGTACTCGAGAGTCGTTGGTTATCTGAGGCCAGTGAGTCAATGGAACAAAGGCAAAAAAGAAGAGTTTAAACTGAGAAGGAGTTTCAAGGTGAGGATATGAACATCGGGGGATTTCAAAGATCTTCTTTAATAGATTATCCAGGCAAAATCAGCGCAATTATATTCACGCAAGGATGCAACTTCAGGTGCCCTTACTGCCACAACCCTGAACTGGTAGACCCGGAACTGTTTGCTGAACCCCTGAAAGTGGAGGATATTTTTGCACACCTAAACTCGAGAAGAGGACTGCTCGACGCCGTAGTTATAAGTGGAGGGGAGCCGACTCTACAAACAGACATAGGGGAACTTCTTAGAGCAATTAAAAAAATGGGTTTCTTTGTGAAGTTAGATACAAATGGAAGCAATCCAGGCGTGATAAAAAGCCTAATAGCAGAAGACCTCATTGATTACATAGCAATGGATATAAAGGCCCCCTTCGAAAGGTATCACGATGTTGTAAAGCTGAACATTGATGTAACAAAGATAAAAGAGAGTATAGAGATTATCATGAATTCGCCTCTGGACTACGAGTTCAGAACCACTGTGGTGAAGAATCTGCTTTCAGAAAGCGATATCATTTCTATAGCCCATTCGATCAAAGGTGCGAGAAAATATGTTTTGCAAAATCTTGTTTTATCAAAAATGCTGGAGCCTTCAACAGCGAAAACAGTGTATCCCTGTTCTGATCGAGAACTAAATGAGATAAAAGACAAGGTGAAAAAATACGTTGAAATGTGCCTTGTACGCTGAACTATCTAACACGCGATTTCACTAAATTAGGGGCTCCTCTTTAACGAGGAGCCCTTTTATCACCAGTAGAAACCTGCTCCGTAGCTCCAGCCTCTTCTGAGGCCCCAACCGCGACCCCAGCCACGACCCCAACCGAGACCTAAGCCACGACCCCAGCCACGACCATACCAAAATGCTGGGAACGGACGATACCACGATGCAGGCGCATATGGAGCCGCATAGGGAGCAGATGCGTAGGGTGGGACCGCGTAGTAGGGATTATAAGCGTAGTAGCGACACCAGCCAAGACCTCTACCAGTCATCGGTCCGAGGCCCATTGGCCCTGTTCCATCGCGCATCGGCATATCACTCACCTCCCGCTTCTTTCTGCAGATCTCTGAGTCTGGCTTCCACATTTTTCAACTCGTTCTCGAGATATTCTTTGTAGTCAAGCAAGATTTGTTCTTCTTCTTCAGGAGTAGGTGGTTGCCATGCTCCCCACATAGCCCAAGGTGGTGGAGCCGGCGGGTATCCCCAGTGTACAGGGTTGTTCCAACCCCATCCGGGCCCGTATCCCCAGCCACGGCGGTAGTCTTTTCCAGATCCGCTACCATAGGGGTTTGATCCATATCGGTAAGGCATTGTCTCACCTCCAAATATATATATGCTATCTACATATATAATACCACAATCACATAATGCTGTCAATCAACTGCTATAACACAAACAACTTTCTCATTCAGGAGTTTTCACTTTCATGAGTTAGAATATTGTATATAGAGGAGGAATTCATTTGAAGCGCGTCTGGCTTGCTTTTGCACTCATGGCTGTTTTTCTCTGGACGGGATTTATATTTTATTTCTCTTCAAGAAGTCCTGTTGAATCTGAGAGTCAAGCAAGGCACGTTTACAACGTTTTGAAGAAACTGGATAGCGTTTTTGATTTTTCTGATACAAAGATTTTTGTTTCTGTGCGAACATTCTTAAGCAAATTGTGGTTCAAGGATGAGAAAAAACCCGCAATATATTTTGTAAGAAAAAGCGCTCATTTTGGATTGTATCTTTTTCTTGGAATTTTCTGCTTCACCTTTGGAATCATGTACTCAAAAAAACTTCTCATAGGCTTGTTGATAGGAATTTCTCTGCCCGCGCTGATAGCCTCTTTTGATGAATACAGCCAGCAATTTTTTCAAAGAGGAGCTTCGCTCAATGACGTAATGATAGATATCTCAGGTGCCGCAGTTGGAACACTTGCCGCCGGCTTTTTAATGATTGTGTACATCCTTTCCCGAAAATTGGCACAGTTTATGTGCCGTGAACATCACGAATGAAAATCAAAACAGTTGGACACTAAACGCTTTTGTGTGAAAACACACGTAATCGAACCGTATTTGCTGGAAATCAGGAATAACTGCGTTTGCAAAGGAATACGGAGTGTGTTATTTTTTAAAGCGTGACTTATTATAATATGCTAATATGATGAAGTCACCAAAACCAAAGGAGGGGTTCTTATGAAACGGTTGTTTTCTGCTTTGATCATCTTGACACTTGTTACCGCACTTGGATTCGCTGGACCAAAAGTTGCGATGATAATTGCACAAGGTGGACTTGGAGACAAATCTTACAACGACTCTGCGTACGCTGGGTTGACAAAGGCCGCCGTTGACTTCGACGTGACAGTTAAGGCAATCGAATCGAAAGATGTGGTCACAGAGGGAGAAAAACTTTTAAGAAACGCCGCAAGAGCAGGGTTCGATCTTGTAATAACGCTTGAATACTCGCATTTTGAAGTACTTGAAAGAGTTGCCAAAGATTTTCCAAACACTACTTTTGCAATACTCAACATAGCTGTTCCAGGAGACAATGTTGTATCCGTTATATTCAAAGAACACGAAGGTTCATTCTTAGTTGGAGCTTTAGCGGCGATGGTGACTTCCAACACCAGCATTCCAAATGTCAATCCAGAAAAGATAATCGGTGTAATAGGTGGTACGAAATCAGCAGGCATAGACAAATTCTTGGTTGGATACAAAGAAGGTGCTCATTACATTGATCCCGACGTTCAGGTTCTGGAAGCTTACTCATTCTCCTTCGGAGACCCATCCAAGGGTTATGAAATGGCAAAGGCAATGTTTGAACAGGGTGCCGATATAGTTTATCAGGTGGCAGGAGGCACAGGTCTTGGTGTGATTCAAGCGGCGAAAGACATGGGAAGATATGCAATCGGCGTTGACTCTGATCAGGATTCTCTCGCTCCTGGAAATGTGCTTTGCTCCATGATGAAACGTGTTGATATTGCCATTTATGATCTCATTAAAAAGCTTGTAGAAGGAACTCTCAAAGGTGGCGAGACACTTTACTACGGCCTCAAGGAAGGTGGAATTCAAGTCAGTCCTATGGTATTCACAAGGCACGTTATACCCAGAGAATACATCGCCAGAATGGGTGAAATAATGGAAAAAATCATCTGTGGAGAAATAGTGGTGACGGACATTACAATGGAACAATAAAACAAGGGGGCTTCTCCCCCCTTGTTTTGAAGCGGAGGGAGCGGTTTGAAACTTTACGAACGAGCAACCAAGCAGATTATAAGAATGATCGAAAGCGGTGGATTAGCAGAGGGAGAAATGCTTCCTTCTGAATCGGAGTTGGCAGAGAGGCTCAACGTGAGTAAGATAACCATAAGAAGGGCTCTGGCAGAACTTCGAAACATGGGGTATATCGCTACTATTCACGGAAAAGGCTCGTTTGTAAACCACTCAGCGATGTGGTACCCCAACTCAATGATCAGCTTCACCGAAGATATGCAGAAAAAGGGAAAAACGCCTTCCTCAATCATTCTTGACAAAAAGATAATTGAAGGCGCTGAAATACCTGGCAGCAAGTTTGAACCGGGAACAACGCTGTTTTACTTAAAGCGAATAAGGAAAATCGATGGTGAACCAGTTGGTGTACAGGAGCATTACATAAGATACGATCTTGTTCCCGGAATTGAGAAGATTGATTTTGAAGGCCGCTCATTGTACAAAACCATGGAAGAATCATATGGTGTTGTTCTGCATCAGTCAAAACAGGAAGTTACCATAAAGAAAGTTACCAAAGAGGAAGCTCAATACTTAGACCTCAATCCAAAGGACTCTGTTTTTTCTATAAAAGCTTGGATCATGGACGAAAAGAATTTCCTAATAGGCTACGCTCAATCACTCTTCAGGTCTGATCGATACAAGATCACACTTCTTTTGAAGCGAAACTAATGAAAGGCGTGATATCGTGTCTTATTTGCAGATGGAGAACATCATCAAGAGATTTCCTGGCGTTTTGGCAAATGATAATGTATCGGTCGATTTTGACGCCGGTGAAATACACGCAATAGTTGGAGAAAATGGAGCTGGCAAGTCCACACTCATGAAGATCCTCTACGGTGAATACCAGCCAGATAGCGGGCGAATACTCATGAATGGCAAAGAATTGGTGCTTCGTTCTCCACGTGATGCTATTAAGGCTGGAATTGGTATGGTTCATCAAAAGTTTATGCTTGTTCCTTCTATGAAAGTATACGAAAACATAATACTCGGTGATGAAATCGCAAAGAGAGGAGTCTTGAACAAAAAACAGAGCATCGAAACTGTCAGGAAGATCTCTGAAAGGTATGGCCTTCAGGTGGATGTCAACAAGTCTATATCTGAGATATCCGTTGGATCTCAACAGAGAGTAGAAATACTGAAACTTCTTTACAGAAAAGCAAATGTATTGATTTTCGATGAACCAACCTCAGTTCTCACTCCCAGCGAAGTTGAATCGTTGTTCAAAGTTTTCAGGAATTTGAAAAAAGACGGCAAAACAGTGATATTCATAACCCACAAACTGGAAGAGGTTATGAAAACGGCAGACAGAATCAGCGTGATGAAAAACGGTAAACTGCAAGGTACTGTCTCGAAAGAGGATGCGAGCATTCCTTTCTTAACGAAACTGATGGTAGGAGGAGAGATACCAAAAACCACTCCTCGAAAAAATATTGAAGACAAGAAACCAATTGTCGAGTTTGAGTCAGTTTCATATATTTCCGCTGATGGAGTTAGACGGTTAAACAACATGAGCTTTCAAATCCACTCAGGAGAGATATTTGGCATAGCAGGTGTTGAAGGAAATGGTCAGAAGGAGCTCATAGAAATCACAATAGGTATCAAGCGTAAATTTGAGGGAACGATCAAATTCAATGGAAATCTTTTGAACAAGCTCGACATACTTCAAAGGCGCAAGCTTGGAATGGCGTATATATCTGAAGATCCCTTCAACATAGGGACGTGCCTTGACGCGAATCTCATTGAAAATCTGATATCCACAAGATACAGAGACATTCGTTTCTCAAAAGGCCTTCTCATAAATTGGAAGCGATGCGAAGAATTTGCCGAATCTCAAATTAAGACATACGGTGTCAAAGCTGCGTCTGTCAAGCAACGGGCATCTACGCTATCTGGTGGAAATTTGCAGAAGGTGGTCATCGCACGCGAGCTCTCAAGTGATCCGATATTTGTGCTTGCTGCTCACCCAACGAAAGGTCTTGATATAAAAGCCACGAGCTTCGTTCATGATACTTTGATCCGACTCAGAAACTCTGGAAAAGCAATACTGCTGATTTCGGCGAATCTCGATGAACTGCTGACACTTTCAGACAGAATCGGTGTTCTGTACAGAGGGAAACTCACAGGTGTTGTTGCTCCTCCATTTGACAGAGAGCAAATAGGATTGATGATGCTTGGAAAGGATGTTGCTAAATGAAGCTGCTGCGTCCCATCATTGCTGTGATTATCGCATTCGGTATAGGAGCTGTTATCATATGGTCTTCAGGTTCCTCTCCATTAGAAGCCTACAAAGGGCTCTTCTCAGGCGCGTTCGGCGACTGGATCGGTATTTTTGACTCTTTGTTCAGCGCAACTCCTTTGATTCTCACCGGTCTTGCGACTGCTATTTCATTTAAGGCGGGCATCTTCAACATAGGAGTTGAAGGGAGCATGTATCTCGGTGCCTTCGCTGCAGCCTGGTTTGGATTCACGTTTGACAATTTACCAGGGCTTGTTATCATCATCGGCGCGGTTGCCTTTTCCATGGCAGTTGGTGTGCTCTGGGGTCTTTTACCAGCGTATCTCAAGGTGAGATGGAAAGTGGATGAGATAGTCTCAACAATAATGTTGAACTACGTGGCAATACTCTTCACAAGCTATCTTGTGAACTTTCCATTCAGAGTGCCAAATGTGGCTAACTCCATGTCGGAAAGAATAGCTCCTCAAGCGCAACTTCCACGATTCACAACAGGATCTCAGTTGAATATAGCGTTCTTCGTCGCCGTGGCTGTTGTTGTAATCTTCTACATTTTTGAAAGAAGATCAACTCTTGGCTACGAGATAAAGATGGTGGGTTTAAACCCATTGTTCTCAAGATCATCTGGCATAAGGAACAGCTCGGTGATCTACAAAGCAATGATGATCTCAGGCGCAATAGGAGCGTTGACAGGTGCTCTGCTCGTTCTTGGAACTTACTACAGATTTTACGATTTCTTCTCACCAGGCTACGGTTTTGATGGTATCGCGGTCGCCATTCTATCGAGCAACAACTTTCTGGGGTGTTTGGCAGTTGCAACCCTCTTTGGTGCTCTGAGAAGTGGAGGAAGCATGATGGAACTGTTCACTGGTATACCACTTGATTTAGTGAATGTTATGGAAGGTGTGATCATTCTAATGGTGACAGCTAATCTTCTAATTTCGAGAAAGAGGAGGGCACAGCGCACATGAATGTATTCCAGATCCTGATAAGCGGTTTGAGAATAACAACTCCTTTGCTGCTTGCTGCTCTTGGCGGCATATTTAATTCTCAGGTGGGCCTGATGAATATAGGTATCGACGGTATGATGGTTTTGTCAGGTTTTAGCGCAGCTCTTGTTGGTTTTCACACGCAGAACATTTTCTTAAGTGTGGGAAGCGCTGTTATCACTGGTGTCGCAGTTGGTCTGATTTTCGCCTTCTTCGTGGTTCGACTAAAAGCAAATCTGATTATCACAGGTCTTGCTATAAACATACTTGCAACGGGATTGTCCGGGTACCTTTTGAGTGTTGTCTTTGGTGTACAGGGAATGTTTTCTTCTAATAAGATACCAAGACTCCCCGGGCTCGGTATAAAGGAATTTGACATGATCGTGTACCTTTCATGGATCTCAATACTCTTGGTGAGTTTCATTCTTTACCAAACAGTCTTTGGGCTACGTCTGAGAAGTGTCGGTGAAAACAAAGACGCGGCGATGTCTCTTGGCATAAACGCTCACAAATATATGTACGCTTCTTATGTGATCAGTGGTGTGTTCGCCGGGTTTGCTGGAAGCCACCTTGTGCTATCTTTGCAGTTATTTTCCAAAGACATTACTGCCGGAAGAGGTTTCATAGCGCTGGCTGCGATACTTTTTGGAAATTCGAAGCCAATTCCCACGGCTCTGGCATGCATGGCTTTCGGGCTTGTCGAAAGTCTTCAGATAAGGATGCAGAGCACTTTTGAAATACCACCTCAGATAATACAGATGTTGCCTTACATAGCCGTTGTGGCTGCTCTGTGGATAAACTCAGCGCGTAAGAAAGGGGCAATCGCATGAACGGCGCTCTTCTCTTGATAGATGTCATGAAAGACTTTTACCATGAAGAGGGACAGTTCTACTACGAAGAAAGCCGTCAGACACTTTCTTTGATACTGAAAGCACTTCAGGTATTCAGAAAGTATAAACAAACAGTAGTCCATGTATTTGAGAAACACACCAGTGTGCATGACTCTGAGTTTGAGAAACTGCCCGTGCACGCTCTTTATAAAGATGTCAATGATGTGCGACTTCCCGAGATAGAGATCGAGAAAGACGAAATAGTTCTCTTAAAGAGAAGATACAGCGCGTTCTTTCACACGGATCTTGATCTCACACTGAGGGAAAGAGATGTGAAATCGGTATTTTTGGTGGGTTGTAAAACAAACGTGTGCGTTCGAGCAACAGCGCAGGATGCGTTCGAACTTGGATACAGAGTTTATGTTATTTCAGACGCCGTGTCATCTAACAGAAAACACCTTCATAAGGCGTCCTTAGAGGACATTCAAAGATACATGGGGACTGTTCTTCAATTGAACCAGGTAGAGGAGTTGTTAAAGAATGCCTAAGGTTTACTGCGTTGGATATGCAAGCCTTGATTTCTTAGCACAGACAGATCATATCTATGGAACTGGATTCACCACGCTGTTGAAAGAATTCTCTGAAGGTAAATATGGAGGATGCGCGGTGAACATTGCCGTAGGTCTGAAGAAACTCTTTGACATTGAATCAGTACCTGTTACAGTATTTGGAAACGATCGGGAGTACAGAAATTACCACGAGTATCTGTCGTTTCTGGATAGAAGTTATATCTGCGTTAAGGAAGGCATGGGTCCAAGAAGTTTCATTGTTGCAGACAAGAGAGGAAATCAGCAGACCTTCTACTACCCGGGAAACTTTGATCCAAACCCAGATCGTATGCCGCAAATGAAAGTAAAAGACATAGTCATAATAACTGTTTCACCAAGAAAAACAATCGAAGCAGTTTTATCAAGCTTAACGCAGAAAGATCTTGTCATATGGAGTGCAAAGATGGATTTCGGCTCTTTGTCCACAGATGTTGTGAAACAAATCGTTTCAAAGATACGCTGTGCGGTGCTCAATGAACAAGAGATGGAGAGCCTTAAGAGGGTTTTGAAGCTGAGCGTTGAGGAGGATTTGCTCGCAACATTCAAACAGCTTGAGTGGATAGTAGTAACTATGGGAGGCCGTGGAGCCCGACTTTTGAAGAAAGGAGCTACAACCAAACACATTCCCACTGAGTTCGTGAAAAATCCAAAGGATCCCACAGGAGCTGGAGACGGTTTCGTAGCTGGACTTGTTGGATCATGGCTAAATGGAAAAGACTTAGAGGAATCCATCAAGGTGGGCCATTCTGTGGCTCAGAAAGTTATACAGTTTTGCGGCGCTCAGACAGCATATTTCATGTAAATAACAAGGAGGACGAAAGCAGTGAAAAACACATATCTAAAACTCGATTCCACCACATACGACACCGCCATATTGATAGGTGATTACGCCCGTATCGCATATTTCGAAAAATACCTCGACAGTTTCGAAGTGTTAGAGAAAAGTAGAGAATACCATGTTTACAAATGCACATACAAGAGAAAGCCCATGCTGATATCAGCAGTTGGCATGGGAGCTCCAAGTCTTATCGTAGCTGTTGAGGAAATGAGAAATTATGGTATCAAGAAGTTTCTGAGGTCTGGAACGATAATGAGTTTAAGAAGTGAAGACCTTGGAAAGTTAGTCATAGTCGAGGGCGCCGTCAGAATGGATGGTATTTCTAAAGATTACGTCAATCAAGGATACCCTGCAATTAGTTCTTATGAATACGTTAAAACGGCCCATGAAGTTCTTGAAGAATTTGAAAAAGAATACATCTCAGGAATTATCTGCTCCACGGGATCGTTTTACACTCACTTTTGTCCTGGAAACTATGCCAGTGAAGAGGTTGTCTCGAAATTTCACGAAAATCTACTGAAACAAAGAGTGCTTGGTTTAGATATGGAAACAGCAGCATTGTTGGTTGTATCAAGGCTTTTAAACGTACAGGCAGGTACTCTCGGAGTAATGAGCATCGACAGAAATTCTCGAAAGATTGATAACACAGAGGACATTTTCTCTACTCTCGCTGTGAGCAGTTTGGAAATATGTTTCAGATGGAGGTGAGTTCATGCTTATAGGAATGGTTCACCTGCTCCCTCTTCCGGGCTCACCGGGTTTTAAAGGTTCGGTTGAAACAATTGAAGAGAGGGCTTTGAAAGATGCCATCAAGCTTGAAAAAGCTGGTTTCGATGCTGTTATAGTTGAAAATTTTGGAGATCAGCCGTTCACAGTTGGTTCTTTTGGTAAGGAAGCACTTGTCACAATGACAAGAATAGTTACAAAAATCATTGATTCTATATCTTTACGGGTGGGAATAAATATAGAGTTCAACTGCTGGGAAGACGAGATTATGATGGCCAAGTTCACGGGAGCGTCGTTTGTCAGAATTGAAGTGTTATCAGAAAGAAGATTTCATCCATGTGGAGTGGTTGAACCGTGCCTTGCTCAATTCTTAAGACTCAGAGAACGCCTCGATGCAAGAGATATCGAGCTCTACGCAGATGTTGAAGTAAAACACACCTATCCACTCGTAGAAATTCCGAAAGACGAGATTATCCACTTTATTCATGAGTATGCCGATGCAATAATATACACTGGCGAGAAAACGGGAGTTCCGCCTTCGTTGAAAGATGTTCAACATATGCGCTCAATTGTTAGTAAAAAGCTTCTCGTTGGCAGCGGTATCAATGTGGAAAATGCTCGTGAGTTTCTCGCGTATTCAGATGGCTTAATTGTGGGAAGCAGTATAAAAGTGAATGGCAATGTTTTCAACGAAGTCTCACTTGAAAGAGCCAAGGCACTTGCGGACTCCATCAAAAACAAGGAGGTAGTAAAATGAAGGACTTTGTGTTTCACAATCCGACAAAAATCGTTTTTGGGAGAGGGAAAGCCTCAGTCATTGGAAATGAGCTGTCACTGGATGGTCACAAAAAAGTGCTGATGATCTATGGTGGTGGCAGCATAAAGAGAAACGGAACATATCAAACAGTTGTTGAGTCTTTCAAGAGAAACAACATTGAACACTTCGAGATTTCGGGAGTGAAACCCAACCCAATTCTTTCAAAAGTGAAAGAAGCGATTTCTTTTGGAAAAGAAAAAGCTGTTACAGCGGTTGTCCCGGTTGGCGGTGGGAGCGTTTACGACTCGGCGAAGGCCATTGCCGCTGGTATAGCAACAGACAACGATATATGGGAAGCTTTTCTTGGAAAATGGAAGGTAAAATCTGCCTTGCCGATATACGGTATTTTGACAATCTCAGCAACAGGTTCAGAGATGAATGGAAATGCGGTGATCACAGACGAGAAAACTTCTGAGAAACGATCAATCTCAGCCAGTGTCATTTATCCTCGGGTTTCTATAATAGATCCCGAAATACAGTTCACGCTTCCAAAGAACCAGACTGTGAATGGAGCCGTTGATGCCATCTCACATGTGTGCGAATATTTTTTCAACGGTTACAGTGAGAGCTTCATTCAAGATCACATTGCAGCTTCCATAATCAGGACGATCATCAGTTCTACTGAGATTTTGATAGATGAACCCCAAAACTACGAAGCCCGAGCTCAGTTCGCCTGGGCAGCAACATTGGCTTTAAACGGTATCAACGCTGCAGGTAGAGGTTCTGGTGATTGGGCTTCACACCAAATTGAGCACAGTTTGAGCGGTCTTTACGACATCCCACACGGAGTCGGACTCTCGATTATAATGCCAGCTTGGATGCAGTACGTTCTGGATACCGAGCCTTCTTCAATGACACCAAGATTTGACTTGTTCGCAAAACTCGTCTTTGATTCTGTAGAAAAAAACAGCATGACAAACGCTCACAACGCAATTCAAAAGCTGAAGAGCTGGTTCAAAAACATTGGCCAGCCAGTTTCACTAACAGAGGTCGGTTTATCCGAGAAGCACATACCTCAAATACTCGATAACATAGAGCGTATCGGACTGCCAACAGGAAAAGCCAAAAAGCTGTACAGAGATGACGTTGAAAAGATTCTCAAGCTGGCCATATAAAATATAAAAAAAGAGGTTGCCTTTAGGCAACCTCTTTAAATTCCCCGGGCACTACCTACTCTCGCATGGGGCTGCCCCCATACTACCATCGGCCCAGAACGGCTTAACGGTCGGGTTCGGAATGGATCCGGGTGTTTCCCGTTCTGGTATCGGCACCCGAGGATACCTTGAAGAATCACTGGAAACTGCATAGGAAGCTGTCGAGGTCAAGGCCTCGGCCGATTAGTACTGGTTGGCTGAACACCTCGCGGTGCTTACACCACCAGCCTATCAAGGTCCTCTTCTCGAACCGGCCTTACTCCCTTACGGGATGGGAGGTCTAATCTTGGGACGCGCTTCCCGCTTAGATGCCTTCAGCGGTTATCGCTTATGGACGTAGCTACCCGGCGTATGCCCCTGGCAGGACAGCCGGTACACCAGAGGTCCACACCCTCCGGTCCTCTCGTACAAGGAGGGAGTTCCCTCAAACCTCCTACGCCCGCGGCAGATAGGGACCGACCTGTCTCACGACGGTCTGAACCCAGCTCACGTACCCCTTTAATAGGCGAACAGCCTAACCCTTGGGACCTGCTTCAGCCCCAGGATGGGATGAGCCGACATCGAGGTGCCGATCCTCGCCGTCGATATGGACTCTCGGGCGAGACCAGCCTGTTATCCCCGGGGTAACTTTTATCCGTTGATCGACGACCCTTCCACACGGGATCGCCGGGTCACTAGGACCGGGTTTCCCCTCTGCTCGACCCGTCGGTCTCACAGTCAGGCCGGCTTCTGCCCTTGCACTCAACGGTGGATTTCCAACCCACCTGAGCCGACCTTTGCGCGCCTCCATTACCTTTTAGGAGGCGACTGCCCCAGTCAAACTGCCCACCTGGCACTGTCCCCGACCTGCTCTTCACAGGCCCAGGTTAGAATTCCGACACACCGAGGGTGGTATCCCACCGTCGGCTCCCCCGACCCTGACGAGCCGGGTTCACAGCCTCCCACCTATCCTGTACACGGTGTGCCAAAATCCAATACCAGGATGCAGTAAAGCTCCACGGGGTCTTTCCGTCTAGCCGCAGGTTGTGGGCATCTTCACCCACACTGAAATTTCACCGGGTCCCTCGCCGAGACAGTGCCCCAGTCGTTACGCCATTCATGCAGGCCAGAACTTACCTGGCAAGGTATTTCGCTACCTTAGGACCGTTCAATTAATCATTTGGCTCTCTTCGAGCTTATCCCGTTTGGGCCCTATGTTGCCATAGGGAATGGACCATATCATCACCCATGAGCCGGCGACACATCCCCGTTACGGGGTCATGCCCATGTGGTGCTCGGCGTATGGCCTCTGAGGATCCTCACCTAAGTCGTTTAGAATCTCTTCATCAGTGTGCTTCCGCTTTGAAGCATCTTTGTTCATCTGATTTCTCAAAGAAAGGATCTTCTCGATGCCTTCCTTTGTTGTGTGTTCTGAATTCTTGATTATCTCCACCACTTTTTTGAACTTCGAAAAAGAATTCTTTTTAACTGCTGAAAGAAACCTAAATCTCTCAAAAAAAGGTATCACATTCTCCACAATCGCGTTGAAGTTGCTGACTTCGTAATACCATACACCATCTTTACGTTGTCGGAGAGTTCCACATTTCAGATATCTTTTGAAGAGAGCAAGTATCACCTTATCCTTGTTTGAAACATTAAAAGCTACAGATACCTTCCATCCATTTTCATAGTCGTTTCTCTTTCTAAAGATAACCATGAAGCTTCCCTCTCCATCTGCGAAACCTGCGAGATAATAACCTATCTTCATGGGTATCTTCTTTACATCCAACATAAAAACTCTCCTTAGCCTTAGATGAGTTTCCTGCGGGTTGTCTGGCGCTTTCGCACTCCACGGGATTGTTACCACGTTTCGCGGTACCCGATGGCACTCCAGATTTTCCCGCATACAGCCGAGTTTTTTCTCGTAACTACAACGGTCGTTATAGTTACGGCCGCCGTTTGCCGGGGCTTCGGTTCAGAGCTACTCCCCGAAGGGCCTCACCCCTCCCCTTAACCTTCCGGCACTGGGCAGGCGTCAGCCCCTATACATCCTCTTACGAGTTTGCAGAGGCCTGTGTTTTTGGTAAACAGTCGCCAGGGCCTTGTCACTGCGACCGCCTCGGGCTTCCTCAGTTTCCAGGTTGCCCTTTCCCCTGAGTTCACCCTAACGCGGCACCCCTTCTCCCGAAGTTACGGGGTTAATTTGCCGAGTTCCTTGGCGAGGGTTATCCCGCTCCCCTTAGCTTTCTCAGCTTGCCCACCTGTGTCGGTTTGCGGAACGGTCACCCGCAATCTCAAATGGTACACGAGGTTTTTCCTGGCAGCGTGGGGTCAACACCGTTGGACCCGAAGGTCCTCCCCATCACGGCTCAGACTCCAGGTGCGGATTTTCCTACACCTATCATCGCCCTAACCGCTTGGAAGGGAATGCCACTTACCCTCGGTGTCTACCCTTCTGCGTCACCCCTTGCACCTCGATTACGGATGGCGCTGGAATATTAACCAGCTTCCCTTCGGTTACCCCTTTCGGGTTCACCTTAGGCACCGGCTAACCCTGGGCGGACGACCCTTCCCCAGGTATCCTTGGGCTTTCGGGGGGAGAGATTCTCACTCTCCTCTCGCATACTCATGTCCGCATTCTCACTTCCACCTCGTCCAGTAGCCCTCGCGGGTCTACCTTCACCCTACAGTGGAAAGCTCCCCTACCGCCTGTGCTAAGCACAGACCCATGGCTTCGGGGGATGGCTTGAGCCCCGTTACATTTTCGGCGCAGCACGCCTCGACTGGTGAGCTGTTACGCACTCTTTGAAGGGTGGCTGCTTCTAAGCCAACCTCCCAGTTGTCATAGGCGTACCACATCCTTTCCCACTTAGCCATCTCTCTGGGCCCTTAGCCGATGGTCTGGGTTGTTCCCCTTTTGTCCATGGAGCTTATCCCCCATGGGCTCTCTCCCGAGCTTTGTGTACAGGGATTCGGAGTTTGACAGGGGTTGGAGGTTACCCCCCTAGCCCTATCAGTGCTCTACCCCCTGTACAGACCACTCGAGGCCGCACCTCAATGCGTTTCGGGGAGAACCAGCTATCACCGGGTTCGGTTAGCTTTTCACTCCTACCCCCAGGTCATCCGAGGACGTTTCACTGCCCATCGGTTCGGACCTCCAGTGGGTTTTACCCCACCTTCATCCTGCCCAGGGGTAGCTCACCCGGTTTCGGGCCTGCCGCCAGTGACTAACGCCCTATTCAGACTCGCTTTCGCTACGGCTACACCTCGCTCGGCTTAACCTTGCCACTGACGACAACTCGCGGACTCATTAATCAAAAGGCACGCCGTCACCCTTACGGGCTCCGACTTATTGTAGGTATGCGGTTTCAGGTTCTATTTCACTCCCCTCCCGGGGTTCTTTTCACCTTTCCCTCACGGTACTCGTGCACTATCGGACGGCAGAGAGTATTTAGCCTTGGAGGGTGGTCCCCCCAGCTTCCCGCAGGGTTCCACGTGTCCCGCGGTACTCGGGGACGCGGCCCAGGAAGTCTTCTCCTTTTCGTCTACGGGGCTGTCACCCTCTATGGCGTGCCATCCCAAGCACTTCGACTAAGAAGAAGATTTGTAACTTCCCGGCGAATTCGTGGCTTCGCCCGACCGCGCCCCGCAACCCCAGTGTGACAACGCCCACGAGCTTGACATCACACTGGTTTGGGCTGTTCCCCGTTCGCTCGCGCTACTAAGGGAATCTCATTTGATTTCTTTTCCTCGGGGTACTGAGATTTTTCACTTCCCCCGGTTCGCGCCTTTCGGCGACTGGTTTTAACAACCAGCCAGGTTTCCCCATTCGGGAATCCCCGGATCAAAGCCTGTTTGCGGCTCCCCGAGGCTTATCGCAGCTTACCACGCCCTTCATCGCCTTCTGCCGCCAAGGCATCCACCGCATACCCTTAATACCTTGACCTCATTGCTTCCTATGCAGTTTTCAATGACCCTTCCATTGGTGGAGACGAGGGGATTCGAACCCCTGGCTTCCTGCTTGCAAAGCAGGCGCTCTCCCGGCTGAGCTACGTCCCCGCCCATGGTGGGCTCGGGTGGATTCGAACCACCGCCCTCACGCTTATCAGGCGTGCGCTCTAACCAACTGAGCTACGAGCCCGAGCCACTCAAATATGGATAGCAGTCCCTGTTACTCCTTAGAAAGGAGGTGATCCAGCCGCACCTTCCAGTACGGCTACCTTGTTACGACTTAGCCCCCCTTGCCGATTTCACCTTCAGCACACTCCCTCCCTTTCGGGTTAGGATATGCGCCTTCGGGTGCCCCCGACTCGGGTGGCTTGACGGGCGGTGTGTACAAACCCCGGGAACGTATTCACCGCGGCGTAGCTGATCCGCGATTACTAGCGATTCCGGCTTCACGCAGGCGGGTTGCAGCCTGCGATCCGAACTGAGGACGGTTTTGGGGATTAGCTTCCTCTCGCGAGGTCGCAACCCATTGTACCGTCCATTGTAGCGCGTGTGTAGCCCAGGGCATAAAGGGCACGAGTACCTGACGTCATCCCCTCCTTCCTCCGGCTCGTCGCCGGCGGTCTCCTTAGAGTGCCCGGCCAAACCGCTGGCAACTAAGGACAGGGGTTGCGCTCGTTGCGGGACTTAACCCAACACCTCACGGCACGAGCTGACGACGGCCGTGCACCACCTGTACAGGCTCCCCTTCCAAAAGGAAGGGGTCCCTTCCCTTTCGGGTTGGTACCACCTGTATGTCAAACCCTGGTAAGGTTCTTGGCTTAGCATCCAATTAAACCACACGCTCCACCGCTTGTGCGGGGTCCCGTCAATTCCTTTGAGTTTCACCCTTGCGGGCGTACTCCCCAGGCGGCCCACTTAACGCGTTAGCTGCAGCACGGAGGGATAACCCCCCCACACCTAGTGGGCATCGTTTACGGCTAGGACTACCCGGGTATCTAATCCGGTTCGCTCCCCTAGCTTTCGGGCCTCAGCGTCGGGCTCGGCCCAGGAGACCGGCTTCCCCACCGGCGTTCCTGCTGATATCTACGGATTTCACCCCTACACCAGCAGTTCCGTCTCCCTCTACCGGCCCCAAGTCTAGTAGTTTCAGGCGCAGTTCCACAGTTAAGCTGCGGGATTTCACACCTGACACACTAGACCGCCTACGCCCCCTTTACGCCCAGTGAATCCGGGTAACGCTCGCCCCCTACGTATTACCGCGGCTGCTGGCACGTAGTTAGCCGGGGCTTTCTCGTGAGGTACCGTCATCGGTGCGACATTTCCTCCGCACCTTATTCGTCCCTCACAACAGGGGTTTACACCCCGAAGGGCTTCATCCCCCACGCGGCGTCGCTGGATCAGGCTTTCGCCCATTGTCCAATATTCCCCACTGCTGCCTCCCATAGGAGTAGGGCCCGTGTCTCAGTGCCCTTGTGGCCGACCACCCTCTCAGGACGGCTACCCGTCATAGGCTTGGTGAGCCATTACCTCACCAACTACCTGATGGGCCGCGGACCCCTCCTTCAGCGAAGCAAACGCTCCTTTCATCTGATGACTTATGCCATCAGATCGTATGGGGCATTAGCCGAAGTTTCCCTCGGTTATTCCCCTCTGAAGGGCAGGTTATCCACGTGTTACTCACCCGTTCGCCGCTGGTACTCCTCCCCGAAGGGAGTTTCCCCGCTCGACTTGCATGTGTTAAGCACGCCGCCAGCGTTCACCCTGAGCCAGGATCAAACCCTCCACAAAAAATTTAAGTGAAGGCTTGAAGCCTGACTTTTAAATTTGGAACGTGTATTTTGGGACTGCTATCCACATTTCAATGACCCGGGACACAAAGCATTGAGTCTTCTTAAAGACTCTCTTTAAAGTATATGCTCCTTTTCAAGACCTGATCCGTTTTCTGATTGTTTTCTGAAAGACCGCATATCATAGTATCACCGGATTGAACTCATGTCAAGTTACGAACAAGTAAATTATTGTGACATCGATTCTTTTTCTAACAGATATTCTTCATATCCCGACTATATCATCCTCCCAAGTAAGCTTTTTTAACTTTTTCATCCTTCAAAAGATCTTTGCCGGTTCCCTCTAAAACAATCCTTCCTGTTTCGATCACGTATCCGTAATCAGCGATGTTCAACGCCGCATACGCGTTCTGCTCTATCAGCAAAACGGTTTTACCCTGTTCATGAATCTTTCGAATGACGTCAAACACTTCTTCAACGAGCAGTGGAGCAAGTCCAAGAGAAGGTTCATCTAACATGAGAAGATCTGGGCGGCTCATCAAAGCTCTACCAATAGCCAGCATCTGCTGCTCTCCTCCAGACAAGGTGCCACCCTTTTGCGAAAGTCTCTCCTCGAGCCTCGGAAAAAGTGAGAAAATCCACTTCAAATCTTTTTCTATTTCCTCTTTGTCATCTCTCTGAAAAGCACCTAACATCAGGTTTTCGTAGACGGTAAGATTGGGAAAGATCCTTCTCCCTTCAGGCACCATGTTAATACCCTGTGCCACGATCTGATTTGTTGGTCTATTTGTTAAATCGTTGTTTTTAAATACCACCTTGCCATCTTTCACCTTCACAAGGCCACAAATGGACCTGAGTGTCGTAGTTTTACCGGCACCGTTGGATCCTATCAAAGTCACTATCTTGCCCTCTTCGACAGAAAAGGAAATTCCTTTCAGAGCCTTAATTGCTCCATAATTGACTTGAAGATCTCTAACTTCGAGCATAAACTCCCCCCGTTCCTAAGTACGCCTTTATAACCTCCGGGTTGTTCTGAATCTCCTCAGGTGTTCCACGTGCGATAACGGAACCGTGATCCAACACGGTTATTTTCTCACAGATTCCCATGACTACCTTCATGTCATGCTCGATCAAGAGGATTGTGAGGTCAAAATCTTCTTTGATTTTCTGTATAAAGCGCATAAGCCCAATAGTTTCTTCTGGGTTCATTCCCGCTGCAGGTTCATCAAGAAGCAGCAGTTTCGGCTGGGTTGCAAGAGCTCTTGCTATTTCAAGTTTTCTTTGATGTCCATATGGAAGGGCGCTGGCTCTTTCGTTTTTCAACTCCAATAAACCAACCGCTTTGAGCAGCTCTTCTGCTTTGGCTTCCATTTCTAATTCCTGCTTTGAATAGCCTGGTGTATCGAAAACAGCGGCAAAAATATTTGATCTCAACCGCAGGTGAAAAGCCACTTTCACGTTGTCTAAAACTGATAGTTTCGAGAACAACCTTATATTTTGAAAAGTCCTCGCAATTCCCAAAGCAGTTATTTGATGCGGCTTCTTTTGTGTGATTTCTTTGTTCATAAAGATAATTTTTCCCTCTGTTGGCTTGTACACACCTGTGATTAGATTGAAAATAGTCGTTTTCCCAGCGCCATTTGGACCTATTAGACCTGCCAAATCCCCTTGAGAAAGTGAAAGAGAAAATCTATTTACCGCCACAAGTCCGCCGAATCTCTTTGTCAGATCTTCAATCTTCAGTAACTCCATAGCACTCATTCTCCTTCCCTTCCTCTGGATGGCCGTCCCTTGAAAAATGATATGAATCCTTCCCACGAAAATTCTCTATCTCCAAGTATCCCGTGTCTGAAAAACAGAACCGCTATCATGAGAATTATGGAGAAGATCAGCATCCTCATACCTGGAATGCCTGGGATCGTTATTCCAAAGAAATTCATTGGAACTTCCACAGCTCGGAGCAGTTCCATGAGAAATGCTATAGCGGCGCCCATTATAACTGTCCCAGTGATACTACCAAGGCCACCCAAAAGGACTATGAGAACTATCTGAAATGTCAGAAATATGTTGAACGCGTTGGGATCAATTGTCATGACCAAACTGCCCAGAAGGCCTCCCGCTATTCCTGCGAAAAACGCACCCACCACAAAAGCGAGTGTCTTGTGATATAACAAATTCACACCCATTGCTTCGGCCGCGGACTCATCGTCTCTGATGGCTTTCAGAGCTCTTCCATAACTTGAATCGATGAGTCTCTTTATGAAGAAAATCGTGAATATGGCCCAACCCCAGCTCCACCACAAATTCGTGTATGTAGGCAAGCCTTTAAGTCCAAGTGGGCCATTGGTAACACTCTGAAGGTTGTTGAACAGTACTCTTATTATTTCAGAGAAACCATATGTCACTATGGCAAGGTAATCCCCCTTTACCCTCAAGCAAGGTGCTCCCACAAGGAATCCAGCACCCGCCGCTAAAAGACCTCCTATCAAGAGAGCAGGGAAAAACGGCATCTGAATTTCACTGAGAGGCCAGATCAAGGGTTTGATGAAGAAATTCATTGCCTTCAATTGGGGGGACATATAAAGCAAAGCAGAGGCATAAGCACCAATGGCCATGAAACCGGCATGCCCCAAAGAAAATTGACCAGTGAAGCCATTTATTAGGTTCAAGCTCACGCCTAAGATCACATATATGGCCGCAACATTAAGGATACGAATTATGTAGGCGTCAAGGCTATTTTGTGCAACGTAGATGAACAAGAAGAACAAACCTACCGCGACTATCGTTAGCCAGAAGGATCTTTTTTTATACACGCAGATTCCCCCTATGCTTCTCCAAAAAGTCCTGTGGGTTTAAACAAGAGTATGAGCACAAGCGCGACAAAAATGAAGGCATCTTTGTAGCCTGCCATGTTTGGCATGAAAGCCACCATCAAAATCGTGAGCAGACCTATTGAAAAACCACCAATCATTGCACCTTTGATACTTCCTATCCCACCAATTATCGCCGCGGTGAAGGCTCTCCATCCGGGGAAAACGCCCATGAAAGGCCATATTTGAGGGTATCGAAGAGCCCAAAATATGGCGCTGATGGCCGCGAGCCCTGAACCCACCGCAAATGTAAACGAAATTGTCCTGTCTACATTTATCCCCATCAGCTTGGCTGTATCAAAATCATGGGCAAGTGCTCTCATCGCCAGGCCCATCTTTGTTTTGTACACCAGGTAGTTCAGGAACAGCAAGGCTCCAATTGACACAACAACGGTGACTATGCTAACCAGTTGAATCCTCACATTGGCAATTGTTATGGTCTTGATCAAGACTTCAGGCTGGTAAAACGGTTTCTGTCTGCCTCCAAAGACAACCACAGCGAAGTTTTCCAACAGAAACGACATACCTATTGCAGAGCAAAGCGAAGATATCCTTGGAGCGTTCCTGAGAGGTCTGTACGCAACTTTCTCTACACCCATTCCGAGCAAAATCGTAAGAAATATCGCAATGACAAAAGCCAACCACCAAGGGAGAGAAAACAGGGTAATACCATAGAAGACAAAAAAGGTGGCCATCATAAAAATATCACCGTGTGCAAAATTCACGAGTTTGACAACTCCATAAACAAGAGTGTACCCTATAGCAACAAGTGCAAACACAAACCCCAAAGCAGCTCCGTTAACCAAATGTTGGAGAAACAAAGTCCATGTCATGCCGCCACCTCCGACTTGTTTTTAGAAGTGTGAGCCCGAAATCGGGCTCACACATATCGGGCTCACATTGTTGGCCGTACAGTGGTTACATAAATGAACTGTCCATTCTTAACTCCCTTGATAACAGCGTCTTTCACGGCATCTCCGTTCTCGTTCAACGTTATAATTCCCGTTGCTCCTTCGAAACCAACAGTAGCAGCGAGGGCATCTCTGATCGCCTTTGGATCATCTGAGCCGGCTCGCTTTATTGCATCCACAACGAGCATATACGCGTCATATCCAAGAGCTGCAAAAGCGCTTGGTGGTTTTCCATATTTTTCTTGGAACGCTTTCACAAACTCCGCGGCTTTTTTCGTTGTCAGCGCTTCAGCGTCAAAGTGCGTGCTGAAATAGCTCCCTTCAACAGCATCGCCGCCCACTTCTAAGAATTCTGGAGCTTCCCAGGTGTCACCACCAAGGAAAACGTTGTCCATTCCAAGTTCCCGTGCCTGCTTTATTATGAGAGCCGCGTCACCATAAGCTGCTGCTGGGATGAATATAGCATCAGGATTTTTACTGTTAGCATACGTCAGTTGAGCTGTGAAGTCTTGATCACCTGTCTGGTATGAAATTACACCGAGCACTGCCTTTTTGTCGTTTGTGAGTTTTTTGAAAGCTTCCTGGAAATAGTAAGACAGTCCCACAGAGTAGTCAGAGGCAATATCCTGTATCACAACGGCTGTTTTGGCGTTGAGTTTTTCCACTGCAAACTGAGCCATAACAGTACCCTGGAACGGATCAATGAAGCAAACCCTGAAAGCATACGGCTTGCCAAGAGTAACAAGTGGATTTGTGGGCGAGCATCCAACCATTGGTACGCCCGCTTTGTTTGCAACTTCGCTTCCAGGGATAGCCACAGCGCTTCCATAGCTACCTATGATTGCAACAGCCTTGTGGTACTCGATCAATCTCGAGACAGCGTTCGCCGCTTCAACTTTTTCACTCTTGTTGTCGACCAAAACCATCTCAATTGGCCGTCCCAAAACTTCTTTCACCTGCTCGTAAGCAAGGTTGATTCCCTCCATCGTCATTTGGCCGCCAGCAGCGTATGGACCTGTCATAGGTTCGTAAACACCAATCACTATGGGATTTTCCGCCAGCAAAATCCCACTAATGACCACTGCTAAAACAATCAACAACTTTTTCATACACAGCACCTCCCCCTAAGTAGTGTGCAATTTATTGTTAACATCCCGAACTTGTTCTTTGCTTAAAATAATGTTACTCACCATTTTATAAATATATCACACAGTCCCAGTAAAAAACAAACTATTGCTGTGCATGTGATTCGACTTTCTTTATTATCCTTCTGTGACTTTGTGTAGTCTTTTTTTAACATCTAATTTTGTGAAGTGCAGTGCTTGAATGTATCGAAGTTATCTATGAAGAGTAGATCTTTTGTTTTCAACTGTGTAAAATATGAACTGGGGTGATGAAAGTGATCGATATAAGAAGCGACACCGTTACAACTCCAACAGAGGAGATGCGAAAGGCTATGTACACAGCTGAGGTGGGAGACGATGTGTATCACGATGATCCCACTGTAAATAGACTTGAAGAATTAGCGGCCGAAAAACTTGGAAAAGAAGCTGCCTTGTTTGTGCCTTCTGGAACATTTGGAAATCAGCTCGCCGTGTTAACACACACGTTGAGAGGGGATGAGATCATTGTACCCTCTACGAACCATGTGTACGTCCACGAAGTTGGGGCATCTGCAGTGATAGCTGGCGTTCAAATCAGAACACTGGAATCTCCCTACGGAATGCCTGATATAGACGTTATACAAGAAAACATAAGAGAAGACGACATTCACTGTCCCACGACCAGTCTTATCTGTATGGAAAACGCACATTCCTCAGGAAAAGTGCTACCGCTGGATTACTTGAGATCTGTTCGAGAGCTGGCTTTGGAACATGGAATCAAAGTTCATCTGGATGGAGCACGGATTTTCAACGCTGCGATTGCACTCAATGTGGATGCGCGAGAGATAGCCAAGACCGCTGACTCAGTAATGTTTTGCCTCTCCAAAGGACTCGCCGCACCAATAGGTTCTATGCTAACTGGTTCTACAGATTTCATCAAGAGAGCGAGAAAGGGAAGAAAACTCATGGGCGGTGGAATGAGACAAGCTGGAATTCTGGCAGCAGCGGGCATTGTAGCGCTTGAAACAATGGTTGACAGGATGGCAGAAGATCACGAAAACGCGCAGCTCTTAGCGAAGAAGCTCCAATTGATACCTGGTGTCGAAGTGTTTATGGATCGCCTTGACATCAACATGGTTTTTTTCAAGTACGACGACTTACCAGGAAATGTAATGGTTTCAGAAATGAGAAAAAAAGGAATAAAGATAAATCCCCCTTACAAAGGTGAGTATCGGTTCGTCACGCATAAAGATGTGTCGCGAAAAGATATTGAGTATGTCGTGAAAAGCTTTGAAGAAATTGTTAGAACACATATGAGTTAGTGTGAAATCTGAGTCATCTGTCTTAGTTACCAAATCTTTTGAGAATATTTCGAGCTGTTGGTGAATTGGCTATCCCACCCAATCCTGTTTCTCGAAGTTCCTTAGGGAGGGTTCTTCCAACTTCAGCCATAGATTCAACGACTTCATCAAACGGGATAGCGCTTTTAATTCCGGAACATGCCATTTCTGCGGTTGTTATGGCAATGTTGACTGCAGTGGCATTTCTCTTGACGCACGGAACTTCAACGAAGCCACCCACTGGGTCACAAACAAGTCCCATTAGAGATTTGAGTGAAAGAGCAGCAGCGTGTGCACATTTCTCGGCATCTCTTGAAAAAACATACACGGCAGCGGCGCTTGCCATCGCAGCTGCAGTACCAATCTCAGCCTGACATCCCGCAATTGCGCCAGAAATTGAAGCTACTTCTGCGATAGAATCACCGATCGCACCCGCCACAATGAAGCTGTTTAACAAATCCTCATAATCAGCCCCTTTTACCCTCCTCAACGCATACATCATCCCAGGCAAAACACCACACGAACCCGCTGTCGGACAAGCAACAATCTTTCCCATAGAAGCGTTGGATTCGGCAATAGACAAAGCTGTAACCGTTGCTACGTAATTGAATTTTCCCATCATGACGGGAGTACTTCTCCTCAACAGGTACGCGTTGTTGCCCGTAAGGTGAGTTAAAGTAGTGTGAGACTTGCCGTACTCCTTTTCACAAATGTCAAGCATTGTGCGCAGTAAGTGAGATATGTTTTCTCTCAATTCCTGGGGATCTGACCCAGTTTCCATCATTTGAGAGATAAGCACTACTTCCGGCAGCGGTTTGTTAATTTTTTTCTGAAGTTTTATAAGATCTCGGAAGTTCATGATTCACTTCCTTCACTTTAATATATTATAGAGATTTCATAATATATCATCTTTCGGCACAAAATAATATTCAAGTACACAGTCAATTTTCGATAGATCCTGAAGTCGCTCAATGTTTGAGTCCAGTTCAATGATGGTCAACGCCTTCGCTTCGAGAACACTCACCCTTCTGAGATACAAATTAGCTATATTAGCATTCACAGCACCAAGGATTCTCGAGAGTGCATACGGTTCATCCTTGTTAACAACAATGAGTGTGTCATAACCCCATCCTAAATCACATTCGACACCATTTATTTTGATAATTCTTATCGCTCCTCCGCCAACTGAGGACCCTTCAACTTCATGAATACAGTCATCACTCTGAACCTTAATTTCAACTGTATTCGGATGAACATTTCCAAGATTAGTCGCATCGAAGCTGTATTCTATTCCTAATTGATCTGCTAAAGCAAAGGCATCCTTTATTCGCGCATCATCGTATGCTAATCCCATTATTCCTGATAACAGAGCTCTGTCAGTGCCATGACCTTTAAATGTCTCTGCAAAAGAACCATGGAGAAAGAACTCCACTTTCTTGGGCTTTTTTCCAATCATCGCGTATGCAAACCTTGCAATCCTCATCGCTCCAAGTGTGTGAGAACTCGATGGTCCAACCATTACTGGACCAAGAACATCAAGTATAGCCATAGAAACCTCCTCAGTAGAACAGTTTTGCCAACTTTCGAAAGTGTTCTTCCACCACTCTCACGTTAACCAATGTTTCCGAGTAAGGCACTTCGGTCACGGTTAATCCTGCCATACCGACCGCGTGATAGACTCGAGCGTTCTTGATCATTTCTACTGCCCTTGTCGACATCTGAGTAGCTATGATTCTATCCATCGAAACGGGACTTCCTCCTCGTTGCAAATACCCAAGATTTGTGTATCTCCATTCAATCTTAAACTCTTTCAACCGTTTTTCAATGAATTTTCCCAAAACTTCCGCTGGTGATGATGTTTCAGGCAGATTAACCTCGCGATACACTTCAGATGGAAGCTTTGTGCCACTCTCTAAGACCACTATTGAAAACCTTTTTTTTCCTTCATAACGACTTCTAATGCGAGCTATCAGATCATCAACACTGATGTGCTCAGCATGTGTTACGATAAAATCTGCTCCACCTGCGAGACCACCGATTGTGCCAATCCATCCCCCAGGTTTGCCCATTGTCTCAACAATCATGACCCTGTGGTGTGATTCAGCTGTTGAATGCAGTATATCCAGCGCTTCTTTAACATGCTCCACGGCGGTGAAAAAACCGATTGAAAAATCACTGAAGGTTAAGTCGTTGTCTATAGTAGCGGGCACCAAAACAGATGGGATTCCCTCTTTTTGGAGCAACAAAGCTGCTTTCATACCCAAACGTCCGCCGAGTATGAGAAAAGAAGTTATTCCATATTGCTGAACCTTTTTGCGTATTTTATTTATATCAGGACTTTCCGGTAAGAACAAAGAGGTTCCCAATATTGTGCCGCCTCGATGAAGTATTCCTGATACATTTTGTCTCAACAGAATATCTAACCTATCTTCGAGAAAACCTTTGAAGCCATCTCTTATACCAAGTATCTCGATGTTCATCTCTGCTCCTTTGACAGCAGTTGCCCTTATCGCCGCGTTTAAACCCGGACAGTCGTTACCCACACAGATAACTCCTATTCTCTTCACAGTCATCTCACCTACCCAGAAGAGTTATGAAAACTATGGACACAATGGACATTAACTTTATCAATATGTTTATAGAAGGTCCCGCTGTATCTTTGAAAGGATCCCCCACGGTATCACCAACAACAGTTGCCATATGAGCAAGAGAACCTTTTCCTCCAAAATGTCCTTCTTCTACATATTTCTTCGCGTTATCCCATGCTCCTCCGGAGTTCGCCATAAACACAGCCAGCATAACGCCAGTAACTGTCGAACCAATGAGAAGCCCTGCAACGCCAATTTTTCCCACAAGTCCATAACACGCTACAGGACTCACAACTGCCAGAAGAGCTGGAAGAAGCATCTTTCTCAAGGCGCCGCGGGTAGCTATCTGTACACACCGTTCGTAATCTGGTCTTGTTTCACCACTCAAAATCCCCGGTATCTCTCTCAACTGCCTTCTGATTTCTGCAACCATGCTGTCAGCGGCATTTCCAACAGCTCTCATAGTCAAAGCCGAGAAAAAAAACGGCAGCATCGCTCCTATCAGAGCACCGAGGAACAAAGCTGGATCAGAGAGTTCAAAGGTTTTCACGCCCGAAATGCTGCTGTAACTCGAGAACAACGCCAAAGCGGTCATCGCGGCTGATCCTATGGCAAATCCCTTTCCCATCGCCGCCGTTGTGTTGCCAAGTGCATCCAGCTTGTCTGTTATCTTTCGTACCTCCGCACTAAGTCCAGACATTTGTGCAATACCGCCAGCATTGTCAGCTATTGGTCCATAAGCATCAATTGACAGATTCATTCCAAGTGTCGAGAGCATCCCCACTCCAGCGAGAGCGACTCCAAATAGACCCAGTATTTTGTAAGAAATGATCACACCCACCGCGATGAGCAGTGTCACACCTACGCTTGAACTCATACCGAGAGCTATTCCATTGATAATCACGTTCGCCGGGCCCATTGCCGCTGATTCGGCAAGTTTTGACACTTTCTTACCCGAAGTATATATTTCAGTCAGTAGCCCTATGAACACCCCAATAGAAACGCCAGCCAATACAACAAAGAAAAGCTCAATCCACGAGATCCACATACAGTAGATGAACACGACACCCAACATCGTGAGATTTGTGAAAAGCGTTGCGCCTCTTAAAACCTTAGATGGATCGTTGTATCGTTTTGAAAAAAGCGCGACCCAAAGTGATCCCACAATTGACACAGCTAATCCACAAGCAATTATAAACATCACCGCGTTAAATCCATTCTCTGGAAAAAACAGAATTCCCAGCATGAGCGCCGAAAAAATGGACCCAATGTACGATTCATACAGATCGGCTCCCATGCCTGCAACGTCTCCAACGTTGTCTCCGACATTATCAGCAATCACAGCCGGATTCCTGGGGTCATCCTCAGGCAGATTTGCCTCGGTTTTCCCAACGATGTCCGCTCCAACATCTGCCGCCTTTGTGTATATCCCGCCTCCAACCCTTGCAAAAAGAGCCACCATAGAAGCACCAAGAGAGTAATAACTTACCATGACGATGTCCTTGAAAAGGGCATAAATAACGACAAGACCAAGTACACCAAGAGATGAAACAGTAAGTCCCATGACCGAACCACCAAAGAAAGCAACTCTCAAAGCATCACCTATACTTTTAGTAGCTGCCCAACATGTGCGCCCATTAGAGCTTGTGGCAACACTCATACCCACGAAACCAGAAAAAGTGGAAAGACCTGATCCAAGTACAAATGCAACAGCCATCTGCCACTTGCCTATAACAAGCAAGATGGCGGATATAAGGAACACAACAGGAAAGAATACAGAGTATTCTTGGAACAAAAAAGAACGTGCTCCTTTATGAATGATCCGAGATAGATCCTGAATTTGCTTATTTCCAGGATCAAACCTGGCAATTCTGACCACAAGATAGATAACATAAAGCAAAGCTAATACTCCAACTATTAGCGCAAATAACAAGAGATTTACACCTCCCGAAATATCTTTACTGAGAATACGCAATCATTCATCATTTAGCTAAGATTACAGTTTACTTTCAACAATCTTGCAATATTATAGCAGAAGATATTTGAACAAGGTAGTGCTATTCTCTTCTAAAAACCTCTTGTCGTTGTCCCGAAGATTACATAGCACATTCTGGATGGTTGCTATATAATAAGCGAGAACACGATGATCTCTAAGATTGCAAACACAGAAGGGAGAGGATGGCGGTGCCTGAAAGATTGGCAATTCTTGTTGGAGGGGGACCTGCTCCCGGTATAAACAGTGTCATAAACGCCGTGACAATTGAAGCCATCAATAACGGCCTTGAAGTCATTGGTATCTACGATGGTTTTGAGCATCTCATGAAGGGCAAAACTGATAAGATACGACCACTTGGTATTCACGATGTATCGCGTATCCATATCGAAGGTGGATCAATACTGCGAACATCGAGGGCAAACCCTACGAAAGAACCTGAAGATATGAAAAGAGTTATCAATTCCCTTCAGGAGTTGAAAATCAACTATCTTGTAACAATTGGTGGAGACGACACCGCTTTCTCTGCGAGCAGTTTGCTGAAAACGAGTAAGAAACTCCGAATTGCTCACGTGCCGAAGACAATAGACAACGATCTGCCTCTTCCAAGTGGCATGCCAACATTCGGTTTTGAGACTGCGAGACATGTTGGAAGTGAACTTCTGTACAATTTGATGCAGGATGCGCGTGCAACAAACCGCTGGTACTTCGTGGTCGCAATGGGTCGAAAGGCCGGACACCTTGCACTTGGAATTGGCAAATCTGCGAGTGCAACGTTAACCATCATAGGCGAAGAATTCAAAAAGGGAAGAGTAAGCCTCGCTGAGGTGTGTGATGTAATTGAGGGAGCAATGTTGAAGCGCCGTGTTTTAGGCCGAAGAGATGGCCTCGCTGTGATAGCTGAAGGAATAGGAGAGCGAATTGATCCCAACGAACTCGCCTTGATTCCAGGAGTTGTGGTTGAGAAGGATCCGCATGGCCATATACGGCTGAGCGAAATACCTCTTGCTACAGTCATAAAGCGAGAAATACAGAAACGATTCGTACAACGTGGGGAAAAGGTGAATGTCATCGATGTTACTTTGGGCTACGAATTGAGAAGCGCTAGGCCCATTCCATTTGACATTGACTACACAAGAACACTCGGCTACGGCGCTGTGAGATTCTTGCTTGACACATCCGAGAAGAAGCAGGGAGGTATGATTTGCATAGACAGTGGAAGAATAAAGGTTCTGTCTTTTGAAAGCCTCAAAGATCCAGAAACGGGTAGAACTAAAGTGCGCTTGGTAGATGTGAATTCGGAACACTACAAAGTTGCCAGAAGTTACATGATCAGACTGAATGAAAGCGATCTTCAAAATAAGGAAATGCTCGCAAAACTCGCGAAAGAAGCAAAGATGCAACCCGAAGAGTTTAAGGTACGTTTTAGCCAAGCCGCAAGAACATGATCCCGGCGCTCGCCGGGTTTTCATACTCTTTACAATTTTTGGTATAATTTCCGCTGCACATCATTATTCAGTTCCTATTAGGGGGAAATTTCTTGAAAAGGAACTTCTGGCTCTTCGCCCTGGGACGCCTTGTATCACTCATTGGCAGCGGTATTCAACAGATAGCATTGCCTCTTTTCATACTTGACCTGACAGGATCCGGTGCCATGATGGGCACCTTCGCCCTTGTTTCGATGCTCCCAAGAATCGCCTTTGCACCTATGGCAGGGGTTTTTGGTGACAGATTCAACAGAAAGCGAATTATGGTGAATCTGGACTTCCTACGTGGAAGCCTCATATTGACGCTTGCCGGCGGGGCCTTTCTCGGATTTCTGAAACTGTGGGTGTTGTTCGTTGGACAATTTTTGATCTCGACAATGGACATATTTTTTGATCCTGCAACACAGGCAATGCTGCCAGATCTGGTGGATCGAGAACAATTGACACGTGCAAACTCTATTATCAGCGGTATCAACAGTCTGAGCTACATAGTTGGACCTGCCCTCGGTGGAATACTCTATGGACTTTTTGGAATCACGGCAGTATTCCTGGCAAACGGTATTTCATTTGTGGCTTCTGCCGTGAGCGAACTCTTTATTGAATACAATTACAAGAGAAAGGCTTCGAAGTTAACAGTAAAAACGGCAGTAAAAGAAATCCTGGAAGGTGTCCGTTTTTTCAGGGAAGTTCCGGGGCTCCTATTCATCCTGTTATTCGCAATGATTTCTAACTTCCTGATCGCCCCAATCTTTTCGGTCGTATTTCCATATTTTTCAAGGCAAGTCGCCGGTTTTTCCAGTCAGCAATATGGATTTCTCGAAACTACCTGGGTTGTCGGTATTTTGTTTGGAAACTTAATAATTGGGGCATTTCTCTACAAAAAAGACATGTATTCTCTTTTCAGCGCAGGACTGATCGTAGAAACGTTGTTTTTTGCAATTTTCAGTGCGGTGGCTTTTGAGACCCTCATTACCTACTTTGGCAGGGGGACGTGGACATATTTTCTTGTCTTGGCGTTCATATTCGTGGTTTTAGGGATTTTCAATGCCATGGTCAACACACCATTGATAACTTTATTTCAGAAAAAAACTCCAACCGAAATTCGATCGCGGGCTTTTTCGGTAATGTCGCTGCTTTCCCAACTTGCTGTTCCTCTTGGGTCTGTAATTTTCGGATTCGCCTTAGATTCAATTCACGTGCAGTGGATCATTTTCTACGCTATGATCGCAAACGGTGTAGTGACAATCCTTTTCCTGGCTGGGGGTATGAAAAAATTCTTCACAGCTGAGAGCGAACAAGCCGCTTCAAATTAGTGTGATATAATCACTTATATGGGTTACAAAACCCTGAAAGAAGGTGAGCTTTATGAAAAAGCTGACCTATTTGTGGACCCTCCTTATCCTCGCTGCTCTGGTCATTACTTTGATCTTCGTCATACCTTTTGAAAGATCAAATCCAAAGTCTGTGTCAAGTGTGGAATGGCAATTGCATCTTGGAACAATGTTTCGAGACATAGGCTATGGACTCTCAATTCTGGATGAAAACCGCGTTCTCGTTGCAGGTTGGACAACGAAAGAAAACTCGGAATTTACAGACGATCAAGATGTCTACTTGGCAGAAATAAGCTCTGCAGGCGGGTTGTTATGGGAAAGACGCCTGGGCGGGAGTAAATCGGATGGAGCCAGTGGAATTTGTTCAACGAAGGATGGCGGTATCATCGTGGTGGGTTCAACATGGTCTACAGATGGAGATGTAACAAATAATCACGGACAGCAGGACGTTTGGGTCTTGAAGTTCAACAAAAACAGGGATCTTGAATGGGAGAAAACTTTTGGTGGTTCCGATGTGGAAACGGCTTTTGATGTACAGCAAGTCTCAGATGGAGGATATATTTTCGTTGGTTACACTAAATCACAAGATGGTGACGTCGGTGAGAATCACGGGCAAGAAGATATATGGATCGTGAAATTGTCTGAAAGCGGTGAGATCGAATGGGAACGCACCTTTGGAGGGTCAAGTTGGGATAACGCATACAGCGTTTGTGAAACGCATGATAAGGGTTATATAGTGGTTGGATTCACCTTTTCAGACGACGGTGATGTCAAAGAAAAGCACGAAAGTGCCGACTATTGGGTACTTAGACTGAATAACAACGGAGAGATGTTGTGGCAGAAATGCTTAGGTGGTAACAATTGGGATCAGGCTTTTTCAGTGGTTGAAACGGATGATAAGGGCTTTGCCGTCTTAGGAACAACATGGTCAGATAATGTGGATGAGAGCCGTGGCGCTGGGGATTACTGGCTTGTGAAACTTTCAGAAACTGGAGAAATAAAGTGGAGTAAACGCTTTGGTGGAAGTAATGATGATATTGGAACTGAAATACTTCAGACAGAGGACAAGGGTTTCATAATTTGCGGGGCTACGTGGTCCTACGACGGTGATGTAAGTGGAAAGCATGGGGGCAGTGACTACTGGGTTGTAAAAACAGACTCCCAAGGCAACCTGCAGTGGCAAACATGCCTTGGCGATGATATGGACGAAATAGCGTATGCGATTCAAAAGGTTAAGAGCACAGAGTACGTCGTATCCGGAATCTCTTATTCGCCAGTTATGGGGATAAAAGCTCGATCTCATGGTGGAGGAGATATCTGGGTTGTGAAGCTGCGTTAAGATCATCTTCAGTCTCAGAAAACAAACCATCTAACAGTTATGTACACTGTTGCCAAAATCATTGAAAGAAAAGTTACTTTAAAACTGTATCGAAAGTACTCTCCAAACGGAAAGTGTCTCTTGAGATTCTTTTCCAAAATTGCCACACCTGCAAGGTTTTGAACAGCGCCGACAGGCGTGAGGTTGCTGCCAAAATTCGCTCCAATAGCAAATGCCCACCACAATTCAGGCGTGAATCCAGATGAAACCAGCATACTCAAAGCGGGTGCAAATATCAGCGTCGCCGGAACAGCACTCAGAAATGGCGTTGCAACAGCCGAGAGCCAGAGCATAAATATCACTACAAGGAATTGAAACCCCCTTAGAGGGGAAAACAGATTTGCAAGAGCACTAATAACGCCGATTTCTTTCAATCCATAAGAAATAACAAAAAGACCCACAAAAAGGAATATTGTGTCCCAGTCAATGTTTTTCGTAACATCCTCTATCTCTTTGCCTAAAATCAGGAGCAGTATCATAGCGCCTAACAGAGCCATCAGTGACATCTCCACGTGAAAAACTGAATGCAAGATGAGTCCCAGTAAAACACCGAGAAAAACGCCCAGGGATATTTTCATGAGTCGAAGATCTGTTATAGCATCTGCGGGATTTATCTTTGAAAGCTTTTGAAGCCTCTTGTTCAGTTGTTGCGTGGCTGGGAAAGATTTTTTGAATAACAGTATCATCGAAAACATTGAAAGTAGTGCTATAGGCATCATATTTATCAAAAATGATCCGAAACTCAACTTCGAAATGGACCCCAGGACTATGTTGAGAGGACTTCCTATAAGAGTCATCGAACCTCCGAAATTATCTGCAAAAATCGTCATCATTATGAAAGGAACAGGGCTGATTTCGAGGCTATCAGCGATAAGAAATATCATAGGAGAAACAAGGATAATCGTTATAAGGTTGTCCAGAAAAGCCGATACCAGAGCCACTGTAAACATAAGTAAGAAAATCATCTTCCAGAAATTTGCACCGCTAATACTCACCGCTTTAATGGCTACGTATTGAAAGAAACCGGTAGTCTTCAGTATTCCAACGATAATCATCATACCGAGGAGAAGTCCTATCGTATTGAAATCGACAACTGTACCTATCGACTCAAGATCAGCTTCTTTAAAGAGCCGAAAAGTTAAGATTAATATTGAAATCAGAAAAATAAAAGCCGCTTTAGATCTTTTGCCAAATATTACGTAATAATACCCGATAACAGCTAAAACAGCCATCGCTATGCTTTTTATGTACAATGGAGAACCTCCCTGCTCTTCAGAAAAGCTCATCAATTATCATAAAACTGCATTGTTGATCTATCGATTCATGCAAATTAAGAATCTGTGTAGAAACGTTCCAATAAACCAGTGATATCACTTTTTATAGCGTGTGATTTCCCTTAAGAACTTCCAGCGAAACTCTCTATCCTTCTTGGCTTCAACACCTTGTGGACTGCGACCATCAATGACTCCCACAACGCCACGACCTTGTTCCGTTTGAGCAACAACAATTTGTAAGGGATTCGCTGTCGCAACGAAGATTGAACATATCTCCTGAAGTCCTTTGAGCTGATTCAAGATGTTTATGGGATAACCTTCCTTTACAATCAACACAAAGACATGCCCAGCCCCGATATTCTTGGCATTCTCAACGGCGATATTGACCAGATCATCATCATTTCCCTCATATCTGATCAAATAAGGATCACTCGCTTCGTTGAATGCTAAACCGAACTTCATCGATGGATTAGTTGTGACTATCGTTTCATATATGTCTTCCACTGTCTTTATGAAATGAGATTGTCCCACAATTATGTTGGATTGCTCAGGTATCTTCATCTGCACAACATCAAAAGTCAAATCCATAGCATTCCCTCCTATTAATATATTTTATCCTTATCACATTATACAGAAAATACGAGAGAATATCAGCTACAAAAAGAATTTAGATGAACTTAATAATTAAGAGTGTCAGAATCCTAATATTGCTATCTCTTCGTACTTGACCCATGTTAATTCACTGTTATAGAATGTTACAGTAACATATACAAAAAATATCATGCCTCATGCATGATGCATCATATCTTTTAAAGGGGGAATTTTTATGAAAAGCAAGATTTTCGCTACTCTGCTTGTTTTGGCTCTTCTTACCACACTTTCCTTTGGTGCCATCAAGGTCGCGCTTTGTGCCCCATTCACTGGTCTTGGATCAATTCTTGGTGACTATATAAAGAAAGGAGCTCAACTAGCTGTCGAAGAAATCAATTCCACAGGCGGTGTTTTGGGTGAGCAGATAGAGCTAACAGTTTATGACACCGCAGCGAATCCAAGCACCGCTATGAACGTTGTCAGACGAGCATTGTTCAGTGACAAAGTAGTTGCTGTCTTCGGCCCCAATATGAGCAGTGCGGTTCTTGGCGTTCATCAACTCGCTCAACAAGCGAAAACTCCTATGCTCGTTGGAGCAACATCTCCTTCATTTCGTTTTACAAAAGTACACAATCCCTTCCTGTTCAGGCTTAGAGCAGACGATGATGTGAAAGTGTCGCAATTGGTAAAATACGCCGTTGATGTCCTTGGAATCAAGAAACCAGGTATTATATACGGTTCAACAGATTACTGCTCAGCTGCCTTGGATGTTGCAAAACGGGAGTTCGGAGCAAGAGGAATCGAAATAGTTGGTGCCGAGCAAATAAAAGAAGGTGAAAAGGATGCTACAGGTCAGCTTCTCAAATTGAAGAACGCCGGGTTTGATGGATTAATCGGACTGACTCATGAACCCGAAGCTGCAGTCGTTGTGAAACAACTTAGACAGCTAGAAATTGATGTGCCAATAATAGGTTTCTCTGCCTGGGGAGTCCCAGCTTTCACAGATCTGGCCGGAGATGCTGCAACTGGAGTTTATTCTGTACAAGGGTTTAATCCAAATGATTCAGAGCCTGCAGTAAGGTCTTTTGTAGCACATTATAAATCCAAGTGGGGCGAAGAACCCAGTGATCCGGCACAAGCTTACTATGATGGAATATATCTTTTGGCAAAGGCTATAGAGATAGCCAACTCCACAGATGGAGAAAAACTCGCAGAGGTCCTGTCCAATCAACTTGAGATGTACGGAGTTCAAGGAATGCTAAAATGCGACGAACACCATAATTTCACGAGCATTTGTTACATATCACAGTTTGATGGCGAAAGCTGGATAATAATTGACAAACTTCACTAATACCAAATTGCTCTCAGAATAAACCATACTTCAGGGATTTTTATATGTTCGCCGACCCTCTTTCCTTCAGTATAGAATCCTCAATGCGAGGGTCGGCGGTTAAGCAGAAGTTTGGAGGGAAATAGATGGAGACAAAAGATATCCTTCAAAATTTGGTCAGCGGAATCGCCATAGGATCTACATATGGATTAATAGGATTAGGAGTTGTGTTTTTGTGGCAAAGCATTGAGCGAATCAATTTTGCAAATATAAGTTCTGCTATGCTCGGTGCGTATCTTTTCTACACATTTTACTCGAAAATTGGCATGGGTTTCTTCATTTCCTTCGTTTTGTCTGTTGGAATTGTTGCTCTTTATGGGTTGGGCCTTAGATATCTTATACATGAACCTATTACAAAGCGGGGTGGTGGGAGACTTGAGTTTGTTGTTGCCACTCTCATGATTTGTGTTCTTTGGCTTAATGTAATAATAGTTTTCTACGGTGGACTTCCAAAACCATTTCCACCAGTTTTTGGAAAAGCTACGGACTTCATCAGATTTGCAGGAGTAAGTCTACCCACTGTATATTTTTACATATTCCTCGTTGTAGCTATACTGATGGCGTTTCTACATTTCCTTCTTAGAAAAACACTAGTGGGTAAGAGTTTGAGAGCGACTGCTCAAAATAAGGAAGCGGCACAGCTTATGGGAGTTAACGTGAACCTGACAACATCCTTAGCATTCATGTTATCTACCACCGTAGTTGGTATTGCAGGCATTTTATTAGCCCCGATATACTTTGTATCATTAGAACTTGGTGGAGGAAGTATCGGTATAAAGGGTTTTTCTGCAGCAGTCATGGCGGGACTCATTGATCCGTATGGTGCAATAGTTGGAGGAATTCTTCTTGGAATCATTGAAAACTTTTCCACACTTTTCATCTCATCAACGTACCGAGACGTTATCTCGTTTCTAATCCTTGTAGCTGTCCTTATTTTCAAACCTAAAGGTATCTTTGTATGGTCACTGCATAGGGATTAAGGAGGGTTTTCATTAATGCGAGTCATCAATTGGAAAAAGATATTACTGATTATCGCCTTGGCACTGGTTGTTGTTTATCCATTTTTAGATAAGAATGATTACAGGCTGTACCTGGCTAACAGGGCTCTGATACATTCTATTTTGGTATCCGGACTTGTTTTCTTGACTGGCTTTGCAGGTCAAATATCCCTTGGACAAGCCGGTTTTTACGCAATAGGTGCGTACACTTCAGCGTATATCACGACAAGATTAGGCATGCCGATAATTCTGGGAATAATGTGCGGAATTCTGTTGAGTCTCGTGGCAGGACTTATCTTAAGCATACCTTCTTTCAAACTTAAGGCATTTTTCCTCTCTCTTGTCACCATTGCATTTGGCCAAATTGTTTATGTACTTATTCTGAACCTGCAGTCGATTACTGGTGGTCCATATGGTTTCTTTGGCATCCCCCCAATGAAAGTTGGGCAATACTATTTCGACAACAAAGGTTATTACTACACCTTTTTAATAATACTTGTTTTGGTAATACTAATTATATACAGAATAAAGAATTCTTACCTGGGAAGATCAATGTTTGCGATAAATGATGATGTCATAGCTGCGGAAGTCTGCGGAATAAATTCAAAGCAGTCCAAAATATTCGCTTTTGCCCTCTCTGCTTCACTCGCCGGTTTAGCTGGTTCACTATACGCACATTTAGCGGGTTTCCTTAGTCCAGAGCCTTTCACATTTTTTGAATCATCAAACTTTGTAGCTATGGCAGTTGTAGGGGGGCTAAGAAATATCTTGGGAGGCACAATTGGTGGTGTAACTCTCACGTTTTTGCCGGAATTTCTGAGATTCAGGGGCTGGGAGAACTACTACTTGATTGTTACTTCTTTGATCGTGGTTCTTGTGGTCGTTTTCATGCCGAACGGCTTAGGAAATATTATTTTCAAACTTTTTAGAGGTAAGACACACAGCCATGTGATTCACAAGGAAACTACGACCCTGAGGAAAGAAAAGGAAGGTGGCACAAAGTGATACTTCAGGCAAAGAAGCTGACCAAGGTATTTGGTGGTGTTATAGCAAACAAAGAGATCAATTTGAGTGTTGAAGAAGGTACCATAACAGCTTTAATAGGGCCAAATGGTTCTGGCAAAACCACCTTTATAAACCAGGTATCAGGCGTTTTGAAACCAACCTCAGGGCAAATACTATTTAAGGATAAGGACATAACTTCCTTTGAGGCACATGATATATCACGCATAGGGGTTGCTAGAACCTTTCAAAAGATACGTCTTTTTGAAAAACTTACAGTGATAGAAAACGTGTTGGTCGCAAGACGAAAATTCTTTAAATGCGGCTTTCTTGATATAGTCTTCCACACAAAGAGGTTAAAAAATGAAGAGAAAGAGCAGCTAGATATTGCACTTAATCTTCTGCAAAGACTTGGTCTCGCAGATGAAGCTTGGAAAATGCCGGGAGAGCTTCCTTATGGAAAAAGAAGAGCTCTTGAGATAGCAAGAGCACTCGCCCTGGAACCGAAGCTGCTTTTACTCGATGAACCCGCTGCAGGGATGACAAGAAACGAATTTGCTTCAATCATAGATATCATACAAAAGTTGAAAGAACAGGGCATAACGATGCTTTTGGTAGAACACACTATGGCTTTCATCAGAGAAACTTCAGACAAAGTATATGTGTTGAATTTTGGCGAAATAATTGCGGAAGGAACTTTTGAGGAAATAGAACATGATCCCGCTGTCGTAGCTGCCTACCTCGGGGAGGAATCCGTGTGAGTCTCTTAAAAATTAGAAATCTGGCGGTAAATTATAACGGAATTCCAGCTTTGAAGAAAGTAAGTTTTGAAATCAACAAAGGAGAAGTAGTTTCTGTTTTAGGACCAAATGGGGCTGGTAAAACAACCCTTCTGAGAGCCATATCAGGATTAGTGAAATGTGAAAAAGAAAGCGAAATTCTTTACAAGGGGAAGAACATTGTCGGTCTGCAAGCTTACAAGATAGCAAGGATGGGTATAGCCCATGTTCCTGAGGGCAGACAGGTCTTCCCTGATTTATCAGTGCAAGAAAATCTTGAAGTGGCAAGCGTATTAACCAGCCTCAACAGGAGATCGGGAAAGATTCAAAAAGTGTATGAGCTGTTTCAAGAACTCAACAGCAGGAAAAATCAGCCCGCAGGAACCCTCAGTGGCGGAGAGCAACAAATGCTTGCCATTGGTAGAGCTCTTGTTTCAGATTCGGAGTTGATCATGGTTGATGAGCCTTCCATGGGTCTGGCACCAGTTATAATCTCAAGAATCTTCAAGACTCTCCGCCAAATTGTTCAGGAACAGAATCTCACGTTGCTCCTTGTGGAGCAAAATGCCAAACTCTCTCTACCTTTGAGTGATAGAATATACGTTCTTTCCCAAGGGAGAATCGTTTTAAGTGGTACGGTTGACGAGGTAAAAGATAGTGATCTCATAAGACAAATGTATTTCGCCAGGGAGTGATATTAAAAGCATGCTTATTGAACTACGTTATAACCAGAAAGAATTGCTAACTGTAAGATTAAAAGACGATCCGGCGAGTGTGAAAGAGTTGGAAAGTTCCGGTAGTTTCATACCTCAAAGGCAGCTTGACGAAGAATTGAGAAAAAACATTACCATGGAGAAACTCAAGATGTTACTGGATTTGAAGAAACCGGTGGTTGTGGTTGTTGATGATCAAACGAGAAAAACCCCTGTAAAGGAAGCACTGCGTCATTTATGGTTTAACTTTAGCAAACTTGGATTCAGCCGAAATCAGATAACAATCCTCGTTGCAAACGGCACCCACCGCTTTATGACGGGCGTCGAAATGAAAAGCAAACTCGGAGATTTCCCGCAGGAATTCCATGTGGAACAACACAACTGTTACAAACAAAATAGTTTAGTTGCAAGCAAAGATGGCATACCAATATATCTGAACAACACCCTTCTGAAATCATCGAATGTAATTGGAATCGGTTCCGTACTGGCTCACAAGTTCTCAGGTTGGTCAGGTGGGAGCAAAATAATATCTCCGGGGGTATGTGGATATGAAACAGTGTTTTTATCACATAAACGATCTGCTCTTCAAGAAATTGTCAGTCCTGGACAAAAGCAAAACTGGTTTAGAGCATTTATTGATTACGTGGGAAGAGTGGCAAACCTCAAATTATTGATAAATTTTGTCATGGGAGCATCAGGCCCTTTATCTGTGTTTGCTGGTGAACCTCAAAAGGTTTTTGATCAAGCTGTACGAGAAGCCAAAAGGTTTCTTTGTCATAAACTAGAAAATAAATACGACGTGACCGTTGTCTCAGCTTATCCATCGACTAAGGACTTATGGCAAACAGGGAAGTCATTTTATTTAGGTGATCTCACCACCAGAGATGAAGGTCATATTATTGTTGTGTCGTCTCTTGAAGATGGTTTTGGGGACCATCCCAAGTTTGCTGAATTCCTTAGTTATGATCTAAGAGACTTGGAAGCGATTATTGATCAAGATTCAGTTGAAGATCCACTTGCTATTGTGGCAGCTATAGCAGTGAAAAGAATCACTCTTAAGAAGAGAATAACTGTGGTTACAAAAGAAAATAATATTCCCTGTATTAATATCAAAAACTTTGAGATTGTGCCCACATTTCCCGAGAAAATCTTGAAAAACAGAAGTGTTGTGATACTCAAAGATTCTTATGTGTTACCAGTTGTTGAGGAGGGGAGCAAACAATGAATATTAGGGAAATCAACGAGATGAAGCTGTTAGGAACACCCTATTTTGATAACTCGCGATGGGTCTCTCCAATGAATTTCATGTCGGAAGCCAGTTACAAGAATTTCCCCAGTAAAATAAAGATCCATGACGTCACCCTGAGAGACGGAGAACAGACCTGTGGACTCGTTTGGCGAGAGGATGAAAGAGTACGAATTGCATTGGCACTCGATGAACTTGGTGTTTCAAGCATAGAAGTGGGAATGCCAATCGTCTCAGAGGAAAACATGAGAGCTATCCAACTCCTCTCATCAATGAATCTGAAGGCGGATATCGTTGCATTCGCAAGGGCTTTGAAAAAGGATCTTGATGCATCTGTTGAGTCAGGAGCCTCTCGCGTGATAGTAGAGCACGCTGTGAATCCTTATCTCAATGAATATGTGTACAGGGTTTCTAAGGAAGAATTGATAAATAGAGTTGTAGAGAGCATTCTGTACGTGAAAGACTTAGGAATTCGTGCCACATTTATGGGATGGGATACAACTCGCTCTTCTGTAGACTACGTGTTGGATGTCTTCTCTGAAGTAGCAGCTAAGGCTAATCCAGAGAGTGTCGTCTTTGTCGATAGTTTTGGGGTTGCTACTCCATTCGCAATCAACTTTATATTTAGAAAGCTTAGGGAAAAGATACCGCAAGAAGTGGAACTGGAGTTTCACGTCCACAATGAGTTTGGATTAGCAATGGGCTCTGTTCTTGCAGCAGTAGCTGGTGGAGCAAGAGTCATCCACTCATCAGTAAATGGGCTTGGAGAAAGAACTGGTAACGTAGCCACGGAACAGGTTGCAGCGGCATTTCAACTTTTACTCAACGTTGACACTGGGGTCAACCTTAGCAAAATATGGAGCGTTTCAAAGCTGGTTCAAGATATAGCCAAGTTATCACCAGGTTATAATGCACCAGTTGTCGGCGAGCGTCTGTTTTGGGTGGAGTCGGGCATAGTTGTGGACGCCATGAGAAAACTAAACAAAGCCGGTCTTGAACCTGCAATGAGTCCTTATATGCCTATTTTAGTAGGAAGAGAAGGTCCAGTT
>Ga0190334_1000077_pt1 | contig 46234 bp, 46 predicted proteins | sample 48720478_MG_FD_161270 | JGI IMG/M metagenome (GOLD analysis project Ga0190334, IMG submission 161270) | Hydrothermal vent sediment bacterial communities from Southern Trench, Guaymas Basin, Mexico - 4872-04-7-8_MG | ecosystem: Environmental > Aquatic > Marine > Hydrothermal vents > Sediment ... | reverse complement strand
AAATCCTTCGGTTTTTTATCAGCTTTCCTTATATTATCTCAGACAGGGAGCAATAGCGAATTCCGAAATGATGGCAAAGGCGTGTCTGTTGTTAAATCCAACACACGAAGGGGCAAAAGAAATATTGAAAGGTTTAAGAGAAAATGAGAAGTAAAAGCTGGCTGGCCTTTCTTGCCCTACCTCTTTTGATAAAGGCAAGATTCGCTCCATTCTATTTGCTATTTTTATTGCCATTTTCCTGGAATCGTAAAAGGGGTTCTGGTTTGTTTCTGTTCTTGATTTTTTCATCCATTATTCTTCTCCCCGTTACATCAGATTTTTCACAGGCTCTATTTTTTGCCGTGTCCGCAGCATTTATTTATGTGCTTTTCGTTGGTTTAAACCCTGAAAATCCAGAAAAATTCATGAATTTATTTGTTTTTTCCCTTGCTATTAACGCAATAATTGAAGGTATAATTAAAGGTGGAAGAGCTTTTACCTTTCTTAATGACCCCAATTTGGCAGCCATTTTAATGGCTTCTTCCATTCCTATAGCTAGCCCGATTCTTTCTGTTTTTGCAATTTTGGGTGTTGCGTTTACGAGGTCAAGAGCAGGACTTCTTATAATTTTAATAGCGCTTTTCTTTTCTCTAAAGAAGAGAGTAAAACTTGCATTGCTTATAGTTGTTCTTTTACTTCTAATTATTCCAAATCCTCTGTCCAGTTATTTGAAAAATATGAATAAAGACCCATTTGCTTTTTCGAGAATAAAAATCTGGGAGAAATCTTTAAAGATACTCCAAGAACATCCTGTTGGAGTAGGGGCTTTAAATTATTCTTCGTGGGCTCCTGCATACCGAATTCCAGTGGAAGGATTCCCTGTTAGATTTTTTAAGACTGCCGTTCAGGCCCATAACCTTTTTCTGCAATTCATAGTTGAATTAGGACCTTTAGGACTTATTTTTGTTATTTCCCTGGTCTGGTTGGTATTTAAAATAAAAGGGAAGCGAAGAACTGTTTTACTTCTTCTTTTAATGGGTGCTTTTTTCCACAGTTTTGAATTAAACTTTATTTTCTGGCTTCCCTTTGCTCTGTTTATGGAAAAGGGGAGAAAATTAATCAGTAAAAGAGAAACCTTTTCGGGAGTGTTTATTACATCATTTATAGTGTTCACTATATTTTTCGCAGGCAGATACCTGGCGAAAAAAGGGGAAATTTTCGCATATACATTAGAATTTAAAAAAGCAAGGCATTACTTTACAATTGCCGAGAAATTGGCTTCTTATGAACCGGAGGTGCATATTTCGCAGGCAAAGGCATATCTGAAGTCCTTTGAGGTTTTCGGGGATAAGGAAGACCTGGTGAAGGCTATTTTAGAGGCTAAAAAAGCACAATCTCTGGCAAAAAGGAACATAGAATCGTATTTAATAGAAGCAAGAGCACTTATATTTTATGGGGAAAGATTTGGCTTGGTCCCCGGGGATGTGAGAAGAATTGAGAAGCTATATCTTAAAGTTTTTTCTCTTGACCCGATGAATGCTTTTCATAGGCTGGAATTGGGAGAATTTTTTGCCAGGCTTCAGCAAGAAGAAAAGGCGATTTTTTATATAAGACAGGCCCTGTCTATTGAAAAGAATTTTCTAATGGCAAGATGGGACCTTTATAAGCTAACTGGAGATGAGAGCCAGCTTTGTTATATCCTTAGACATCTGGGAGAGTTCAAAAAGTGGAAGGCACATCCCTATATATACAGAATTCTTTTCTTCCCGGAGGCTCTTTTAAAGGGGGTTAATCTACCCTCTTGCCCAGCACAAAAATGAGAATTGCAAGTCCCCCAGCCACCATCAGAACTGTAAGAGGATAGGGAGTTCCGAAGTTCAAGGGCAAAATGCCCAGGAACAACGATGTAAGGGCTACTGAAAGGGCATATGGAATTTGTGTTGAGACATGGTCTATGTGATCGCAGGAAGAAGCCATTGAGCTCATAATGGTGGTATCCGATATAGGAGAACAATGGTCCCCGAATACAGCTCCGCTTAAAACCGCTGCTATAGAACCAATCAAAACTCCATCGTAATAGGACTGTCCCTTTGCAAGAGAATGGGCAAGAGGAATTACCAGTGGATAAACAATGCTCATGGTTCCCCATGATGTGCCTGTGGAAAATGAAATTAAGCCAGAAATGACGAAAACAGCCCCTGGAAGGAGTCTGGGGTCAAACTTGTTAGACAGCACAGACACAAGATAATCCCCGGTTCCCATTTCTATTATGGTCTGGGAAAGGGCCCATGCCAGGGTTAAAATAAGAACCGCCGGAATCATGGCTTTCATACCCTCTATGCCTGCCCTTACAGAATCGCGAATTTTCAAAAGCCTCTGAGCGAAAGCCATAAAAGTTGCCGTTATGAAACCCATAAAAGATGCCCACAGGAGCGTTTGAAAAGAGTTTCCACTTGAGAAAATAATTCCTATTCTTTTTAAAAAAGGTCCCTGAGGGAGCGTTTGTAAGGAAGAAAGTCCTGATAAGTAAAGACCGACAAAGGTGAAAACAATTACAACTACAACAGGGAGGATTCCGTTTATCCACCTTTTTGGTGTGTCCTCTGAAGGAAGAAGGTCTGCTATCTGGAAGTTAGAAAGGGGGATAGCCTCGTCTCTGATGACTTTTCCCTTTCTCGCTCTTACTTCTGCCTTCAGCATGGGACCAAATTCTCTTCCGGTAATGATTATCAAAAATCCAAAGAAAAGGGCAAATATTACATAAAAGCGGAGGGGGATAGTTCTTAAGAATACAATATATGGATCCATGTGTATGCCTACGTGACGGAATCCTTCGCCGATAAGAGAAATTTCAAAACCCACCCATGTTGAAATAAGTGCGATTGAAGCTACCGGAGCGGCTGTGGAATCCACTATATAAGCAAGTTTTTCCCTTGAAATCTTCCATCTATCTGCAAGAGGTCTCATTGTGTTTCCTACTATCAATGTATTTGTGTAGTCGTCAAAAAATATAAATATCCCCATGAGCCATGCATAAAGTTGAGTAGTTTTTGGAGAACGGGCTCTTTTCGACAGACTCTGTACTATTCCCTCAATTCCACCTGATTTGCTCATTACCCCTACCATTGCCCCTAACATAAGCGTAAAGATAACGATAGATATCTTATCTGAAGAGGTTAGAGCGTTGACTATATATTTGTCTATTGTTCTAAGAAATGCGGTGAGAGGATTGAGAAAATTCAACATAAGAGCTGCTGTAAATATCCCGAGAAAAAGACTTGAAAAAACATCTTTTGTAATTAGGGCAAGAAGAATGGCGATGAGCGGTGGCAAAAGGGTCAAAAAACCGGGCAGAGAAAGTACCTTACCGGTGTAAATCCTTCCATCCCTTACGATTTCAACTTTTAGAAGCCCAAATTTTTCAGGAATAGTGGTATTTTTTCCTTCTATTAGAACTTTATCTGTAGGTTTTAAACCCTTTATGGAAATTGCCTTCCCCTTAATGGCAAAGGAAGGGATTTTTAGTCCTTCCCCTGAGAGAGGAAATAGAATGGTAACGAAAAGGAAAAATGCTAATAGGAAAGAACGTTTCAAAGGACTCCCAGTTCCTTCCCTATTTTTTCAAATTTTTCCAGTGCGAAGTCCAGGTCTTCTCTTGAATGTGCAGCCGAAATCATCACTCTGATTCTTGCCTTTCCCTTTGGGACTGTTGGATAACCTATAGACTGAGCGAAAATTCCTTCGTCAAACAGTCTCTTGGAGAATTCCTGCGCAAGCTTTGCTTCTCCCAGCATTACTGGAGTGATTGGTGTCTGGCTGTGACCAATGTCGAACCCTATTTCTTTCATTTTTCCCTTGAAATATTTTGCATTGTCCCAGAGTTTTTTCACCAGAGTATCGTCGTTTTCAAGGATGTCTACTGCCGCTATTACAGCTGCCACATCAGCTGGGGTGGTTGCTGAGGAGAATAAGAATGGTCTTGACTTTTGCTTCAGGAATTCCACAAGTTTGGCACTTCCGGCTACAAAACCGCCTACAACTCCAAATGCCTTGCTCATTGTTCCAACCTCAATATCCACTCGCCCGTGAAGCCCAAAGTGATCACTTATTCCCCGTCCATGGTCTCCGAGGACGCCCTCTCCATGTGCATCATCAATCATAAGTAGAGCTTCATACTTTTCTGCCAGTTCCACAAGTTCGGGAAGAGGCGCAATGTCTCCATCCATTGAAAAGACTCCATCAGACACTATGAGTTTTCTTCTCCCTGTATTTTTCTTGAGAGCATCTTCCAGGCTATTCATATCAAGGTGTTTATAAACCACTCTTTTTGCCTTTGTGAGTCTTATACCATCTATTATGCTTGCGTGATTAAGTTCATCTGAAAATACCACATCTTCTTCTGAAGGGATAATTGCAGGTATGGTGGCGAGGTTTGCGATAAAACCTGCCTGGAGAGATAGAGCTGCCTCTGTTTTCTTGAATTTGGCGAGCTTCTCTTCAAGGATATTATGAAGATGCATTGTTCCAGCTATTGAACGAACTGCTGCCGGTCCTACTCCATATAATTCTATGGCTTCTATTGCTTTCTTTTTGAGTTCAGGATGGTTAGCAAATCCCAGGTAATTATTGGAGCACATATTGAGAACTTTTTTACCATCAACCTCAGTCCATGCTCCCTGAGGAGATCCGATTACCCTGATTATATTGTAGAGCCCATCTTTTTTTAATGCCTCAATTTCTTCAGTTAAAAAATCAAGCTTACCCATAATTTCCCTCCTTTATTTTTTCTTTCTTATTTTTTCCTCTATTAATGAAAGCCGTTGTCTTATAGAACCATCGCCTTTACCTGAAAGCTTTTCCAGAGCTTTTTTCGCATTCTCCCACTCCCCAAGTGCAGAGTAAATGTTAAATAGTAGCTTGTTTATTTCATCCTCTTCGATAAGACCTTTCCTTGGAAGCCTTTCAGCAATTCTTTTAGCCTTTTCTAAGTTTTCGCTTCCTCCCAATTTGAAATATGCAAGGGCTAATAGAAATTCAAGGTAATCCTTGAACTCAATTGCTTCTTCGGTGAAGCTATAAGTGTAAAGCATAGAGATAAGTTCTTTGAAGTTGCCCACCCTGTAATAGGCGTAGGCCAAGTTAACAATTACAAAACTCTTCTCCAGTGGACTCACCACCTCTGAATATAGGAGGTCCTCCCATTTTGCTATTGCCTCAAAGGGATATCCCTTTATAAAGCTGAGAATCGCATCGTTATTTTGTTCAGAAATTTCCCTGTTTTCTCTTGGGTGAAGACAGATAAAGGTCCTGTTGTTGGAAAAACAGTCCCAAGCCCACAGGTCCGGGTCTGATTCTTCGAGCTGTGACCCCCAGTATGACATAAATCCCCTTTTTAATCTTCCAGCAAGGTCAGTGGGGATTCTTCCAAAATTACTTTCTACAAGGAGTTTTCTAAGAGATTCATCGTTTTTATATTGAAACAGTATAAAGTTTTTCTGCCTTTTGGAAACGTTAAATTCTGCTCCAGGTGCCATGTTTATTATAAGACACTTACTCTGGAACTTTATTCCGAATTTGTCATAAACAAACTTGTTAACAGCCTTTCGTTCCCTTTGAGCCTGGAAAAAGGGGTCATACTCACTTTTTTCTCTGTTTCTGTAAATTATCTTCCATTTTCCAAAGGGATTTTCCATAACTACCCCAAGCCAGTATTTTACCTCTATCGTGAGGAATCTGTCCGGTGCGAAAAGGAGAAAATCCACTTCTACATTGTTAATTTCAGGGTTTGTAATTAAAAAATAATTGTCAGGAAGAAATTTTTTTGCAAATCTTGCGAAGTTTACCTCTCCTTTGTTTTCAGGAGGTTTTTTCCCTTTGAATATCAGTATCTTTGCCATTTTTCCTCTTCTTTTGATGAATTTTTAAATAAACATCCCTGGGTGTGGGTACATTTTCGGCCAGAAAGGGGAACTCTTTTTTCCTACGGAAGATAAAATACAAAATAAACCCTACTGCCCCAAGGATGATAGCGAATATTACAAATTTCCATTCCATAATATAAGGATAACTCAATGCGTCACCCCAGTCAATGAATTTTATAATATTATAAAACAGAAAAATTTATTGTGTTTTTTCAATGAAATCTAAAAGTTCAGGCACAATTGATAGTGGATTAAGCTTTTTCCCTGTTTCCATAAATAACGATGTTGCCCTCCCCTTTAGATAATATGGAAAATCTTCTTCTTTGTGATTGAGGTTTATTCCAACACCTATATAAAGATGTTCACTTCTTTTTTCTATTAGAATTCCACTGATTTTCTTTCCATTTACCATAATGTCATTAGGTTCTTTTAGCTCGCAGTTTAATCCTTGTTTTTTAAGCCAGCTTGCCACAGCTGAAGCTATCTTTAAGGGAAGTCTCGGAAGTTCTTCAGGAGGAAGGAAAGCTTTTTTCACAATTGTCATATATAGACCTAAGCCTGTAGGAGAATACCATGGCCTTCCTTCCTTACCGTAACCTCTGATTTGAGTTCCACAGATATAAATCCCTTCCTCCTTGATTTTTTTTGCCCAATCCTGGGTTGAATTGCATCTGTGGAGGAACCGTATCATTTTTCTGTTATTTCATGCTCGAAAGATATCTTTCAAGCTTTGTCTTTTTCTCCTTTGCCTCCTTTAATCCTTCCTCTGTTCTGGCTACAACTTCAGCTGGGGCTTTCTCCCTGAAACCTTCCATAGAAAGCCTTTTCTGGAGTTTTTCTATTTCCTCTTCGAGCTTTGCAATCTCTCTTAGAACTCTTTTCTTTTCTGCTTCAATGTTTATTCTCTCTTCCACTATAACAGAAACTTCTCCGTTCTTTATCACATCCTTAAATCCTTTTTCAAAAACCCTGCCAAATTCCACTGAGTTTGCCCTTACAAGGGCTGCTATTTCTTTCGAATGCTCTTTCAAGAAATTGTGGTTAATAGATATTGCCACTTTAATATGAGTTTTTGGAGGTATTTTATGTTCAGAACGGATTTTTCTTATCTGGGATATCGTTTCCTTGAACAGCTCAACATTTTCAATTACCTCTGACCAGTTCCATTCGTTGCCCTCCGGATATGGAGCCACGGTAATGGACACTCCATTATGAGGAAGTTTTTGCCATATTTCTTCAGTTATGAAAGGCATAAATGGATGTAAAAGTCGCAAAATTTTTTCTAAAGTGTTTATAAGAACAGCAATGGTAGTCTGACGATTATCTGGGATTTCCAGTTTTGAGATTTCTATGTACCAGTCACAGAATTCGTGCCAAACGAAGTGGTAAAGCCTTTCCGCTGCCTCGTAAAATTTGTACTTAGAGAGGGATTCATTAGTCTGAGCTGCAACCTGAGAGGTTCTTGTCAATATCCATTTATCAAAAGGAGAAAGTTTTTCTTCTTTTATGGTAAGTTCTTCGCCATTATAGTTCATCACCACGAATCTTGAAGCGTTCCAAATTTTATTAGCAAAGGCTTTATATCCGGCCATACGAGATTCCGAGAAAGAAACATCCATGCCAGGGACAGTCTGGATAGCAAGGGTAAATCTCAGAGCATCAGCTCCATATTTTTCGATCATTTCAAGAGGGTCAATAACATTGCCTGCCATTTTGCTCATCTTTTTGCCTTTTTCATCCCTTATTAGGCCGTTTATGAAAACTTCCCAGAATGGAACCTCTTTCATAAAGTGCAGTCCCATCATCATCATCCTTGCCACCCAGAAGAAAATAATGTCGAAGCCTGTTATTAGAAGGTCTGTCGGATAATATCTTTCAAGGTCTATGGTCTTTTTTGGCCATCCCATTGTGGAAAATGGCCAGAGAGCTGAACTAAACCAGGTGTCAAGAACATCCTCATCCTGTTTAAGTCTTGTGCTTCCACATTTTGAACATTTTTTTGGTTCTTCTTCAGAAACAGTAATTTCTCCACAGTCCTGGCAGTACCATGCGGGAATTCTATGTCCCCACCATATCTGTCTGGAGATGCACCAATCGTGTATATTGTACATCCATTCAAAATAAAGTTTTTTCCAATTTTCAGGAACAAAACGGGTAGTCCCATCTTCTACTGCCTTTATGGCCGGTTTTGCCAGATCCTCAGTTTTTACAAACCATTGCCAGGAAAGATGAGGTTCTATAATTGTGCCACATCTGTGACAGTGACCAACTGAGTGTTTATAATCCTCAATCCTTATAAGAAGTTCTTTCTCTTTGAGCTTCTTAACCACAAGTTCTCTGGCTTCGTATCTGTCCAGACCTTTAAATTCATCACCTGCTTTTTCCGTCATTTTTCCTTTATCATCAATTACCACGATAGTATCAAGATTGTGTCTTTTCCCTATTTTAAAGTCATCCGGATCATGGGCAGGAGTGACCTTTACTGCTCCTGTCCCAAACTCAGGGTCAACAGCTTCATCTTCAATAATAGGTATTTCTCTTTCAATTATGGGCAGGACGAGAGTTTTCCCGACTAATTCAGAATATCTTTCATCTCCTGGATGGACTGCCACAGCTGTATCTCCCAGCATTGTTTCCGGTCTCGTAGTAGCAACAATTACGCCGTCTTTACTCTTGTCTTTCAGAGGGTATTTTATATAGTAAAGCTTTCCATCTATTTCTCTATGTTCGACTTCTAAATCTGAAAGAGCCGTGTGGCACCTTGGGCACCAGTTTACAAGATAATAATCTCTGTATATGTAACCTTCTTTGTAAAGGGTAACAAAAGCTTTAGTAACGGCTTTTGATAGTTCAGGCGAGAGTGTAAATCTGTATCTTGTCCAGTCTACAGAAGCCCCAAGTTTTTCAAGTTGAAGATTTATGGTATTTCTTGATTTTTTCACCCATTCCCATACTTTTTCAATAAATTTTTCCCTCCCCAGGTCTTCCTTGTTTTTGCCTTCCTTTGCAAGTTGTCTCTCAACCACCACTTGCGTGGCTATACCTGCATGATCTGTTCCCGGAAGCCAGAGGGTATCAAATCCCTGCATCCTTTTCCAGCGGGCTATAATATCATACAGAGTAAAAACAAGAGCATGTCCCATGTGGAGAGTGCCGGTTACATTGGGAGGGGGGATAACCATTGAGAATTTGGGCTTTCCAGAATTAGGGTCCGCATTAAAAAGACCCTTTTCCTTCCAGAATTTGTACCATTTTTCTTCAAAACTTTTGGGGTTGAAAGATTTTTCCATTAAGACCTCCGGAGTTGGGGAGATTAACTTTCTTCGATGGATTTTTTTATCTTTTCTATCTCTTCCCTTATTATTTTTTCCGCAAGCGGAGGTATAACCTCCCATGCTATTTTCTCAATTATTTCCGGCGCCATTGATTTTAATTTCTCTTCTATATCTAATGGTTTTGCCGTGATAATCTCCTCTTCCTTTTCTTCAGAGACAGGTTGAGCGAAAGGCTTCTCCGTCTCTTTAGTGGTTTCAATTCCTGGTTTTTCTATTTCTTCTTCTGCTATTTCAATTTCTTCGCTTGATAGTGATATCCCCTCTTCTTCTTCACCTTTCTGGAAAATTTCTTCTTTCCCAAACTCTTCACTTTCCTCTTTCATAAAAGCATCTTCGTGGATTTCTTCTTCGGGAAACATTTCCTCTTCAGGGAATACTTCTTCTTTTGAATGGCTTTCCCATGTCTTTGCCTGCAGTTCTTCCTCACTCAACTCTTCTTCCGGTGAAGGAATTTCCTCTTCTGGAGGAGTAAAGGATTCTTCAGGAAATTCTTTAGATACTTCTTTTAAGCTTTTAATTTCACTTATCAGTTCTCTTATCTTTGAGCTGGGGACCGGTTTTATGAATACTTTAAAGGTTTTTGTCTCGTCAATATCCAGTTTTTCAAAGGGACTTTTTAAAATTATAATTTTGGAGTCAGGGAAATTTCCAGTTATATCGTCCACTAATTCTTTGAGTTTGTCTGTAATATTGGAGGAGAGAACCACCAGGTCAGGATTTTCCTTTTCCATAATTTCCCTGGCTTCTTTTTCTGTTTCAACATAAATGATAGAAGCATCCAGGGCTTCCAGTGAGAGGGCAAATACCTTTCTTGTTATAGGACTTGTATCGCCTAACAAAACTTTAATACCCATTTTTTCTTCTCCTCTTTTTTTTAATAGTATAACTTTAAGCAATGGTTGTCAAACCTGTTCTCTAAGATAAAAGCTCTGACTTTTCGAACAAAAAATCGGAAAATTTCGTAAAAATTATGACGAAATAGTTGACATTTTGAACTTATGAGTTTAAAATAAAAATTCAAGTGTTTAATGGAGGTTTCTATATGTCAGAGAAATGGAAGGAGCTTGTGAAGGAAGCTCAAGAACGGGCGGTCATTGAGGCCGCTGTGGAGTTATTTGAGAATAAAGGATATATATTTACTTCAATGGATGAAGTAGCAGAAAAAGCAGGGATTTCAAAAACGACGATTTACAAATTATTTTCCTCAAAAGAGAAACTGTTTATAAGGGTGGTGGAGAATGTACACCGGGATTTTCAGGAAAAGATTAATGAGATTGAGATTGGTGATTTCCCTTCCTCTTTTACCCGCTTAATAGATGTTTTCTTTTCAGTTCTCCAGAAAAGATATGGTCTGATAAAAATACTAATGGTGGAGTCATTTGATGCTCCATTTATAAAGGAAAACAGAAAACAATTTTTGGAAAATATGAGAAAAAACAGGGGGTTTTATAGAAGTGTCCTTGTTAATTTTCTTAGAAAAGGTAAAGAAGAAGGATATTTTGACGATTCTGTTAATATGATGGCAGCTTTTATTACAGCGTTATTTAAAGGACTTGTGCTTGAGGTTTTATTTTTTGACCAGGAGAGGTTTGAAGAGTTTTCCTCTTACACAAGAGGCAAAATTTTGGAATTAGTTGGCATAAAGGAGGTTATAAATGAGTAAGAAAATAGTTCTTTTTCTAACATTGGCCATGCTTCTTTCAGCTCAGGTTAAACTTGATCTAAATACCGCAGTTAATCTTGCCTTTTCCCATTCACCAGCCTATCTTCAGAGTATGAAATCTCTTGAGGCCACGAAGGCTAATGCTAGAAAAACTGCTTCAGTTTTTCTCCCCAAGGTTAATCTCCAGGGGCAGGATATTTTGAAAGAAAAGGTCTTTACCATAGAAATGCCGCCATTTTTCCCTGGAGATAAACCAAAGAAGGTCAAGCTGGATTTTACAAGAACATATCAGTTTGGATTGAATATAACTCAGCCTATTTTTACAAGCGGACAACTTATAAATACCTACAGTATTTCACAATTACAGGCTAAGGCTGCAGAAATGGATTTCATGCAGAAAAAACTTGACCTTGAGTACCAGGTGAAACAGGCTTTTTATTCTGTTCTCCTATCGAAAAAACTTCTGGAAATACAGAAGGAATCTTCCAGGATCGCTTTTGAACATTATAAACATGTAAAAGCAATGTATGAAGTGGGTTCTGTCAATAAGTTTGAACTTCTTCAGGCCAAAGTGAACTGGGAAAATACAAAACCAGAGCTACTGAAGGCAGAAAACAACCTTAAACTGGCAAAGTTATCCCTTAAGAATGTCATTGGTCTGGAAGAAGATTTTTCTGTAGAAGGGGAGCTCAAATATATTCCATTAGAAATTGGCATTAAAGAACTGGAACAGTATATGCTTTCCCACTCTCCTTCTATTCTTGCAATGAAATATAGGAAAGAAGCCGCTTTGAAAGGGGTGCGACTCGCAAAAGCTCAATTTGGACCCACAGTGGCTCTCACCTTTAATTACAACTTCCGTTCTGATAACTTTAATTTTAAGGCAGGTAACTGGGAAGACTATTACACTTTAGCCCTTGCGATTTCCATGCCTCTATTTTCGGGCTTCAGCAGAGTTGAAGATGTGCGCGCAGCAGTAAGTCAGTATCATTCCGCAAAATATGGGGAAAAAGCTTTAATACAGGGACTTCTCCTGAGGCTGCGCTCAGCTTATAGAAAAGCAAAAGAGGCACAGGCCAGCTATTTTGCAGCGAAAGAAACGCTCAAAGAAGCCAGGGAAGGAGTAAGACTTGCGGAGGTGAACTACAGAGAATCACTTATCACTTCTCTGCAGGTGGAACAGGCAAGGCTTTCCCTTAAAATGGCTGAGATGAATTTATATAACGCTCTTTATCAATACAATCTCTCTCTTGCAGAGATTGAAAGCATTACAGGATATAAAATTGGAGGTGAAAAATGAAGGAGAAAAAGTATATTGCAATTATATTACTTTTCGCCGTCTCAATTTTATCCTACTGCGGACGCGGTGGAGATAAAGCATCAACTTCTTTTACAGAGGTAAAGTTCAAGGTTCAGACTGTTACTGTAAAAGAAGAGTTAGTTGTCAAATCCCTGTCTTTTTCCGGAATAGTGGAAGCATATAAAAAAGAAAACATAACACCCAAAATAACCGGGAAAATTAAAAGAATATATGTAGAAGAGGGTGATAAAGTTAAAAAAGGACAACTCCTGGCAGAACTGGACACTGAGCAGGCAGAAATACAGTTCAAGCAGGCAGAAGGCGCACTGGAAGCAGCACAGGCGAATTTTGAAGATGCAAAAAAGAATTACGAGAGAGGAAAAAAGCTGTTAAAGGAAGATGCGATATCAAAACAACAATTTGAGAAACTTGAGCTTGCTTATAAAGCTGCTGAAGGACAATTGAAGCAGGCGAAAGCGGCTTTAGAGCTTGCTAAATTCATGATAAATTCCTCCAGGCTATATGCTCCGTTTTCAGGAATAGTTACTTCTAAACTAAAAGAAGAGGGCGATTTTATAAATCCAGGCATGGGCGGATTCGGTTCTGGAGCAGGGGTTCTGGTTCTTATGAATTTTGAAAAAATAAAGGTTTATACAGATGTTCCCTCTTCTGTTGTGCATCTTATAAAGAAGGGAATACCAGCAGAAATTAAATGGAAAGAAGGAATTATCCCTGGAAAAGTTTTTTCCATAGCTCAGGCTGCAGACCCTGCCTCTAAAACATTCAAAGTGGGAATTTTAGCTGAGAACAGGAATCTTGCACTGAAACCAGGAACTGATGTTGATGTGAGAATAATTTATCAATCTAAAAAAGCTCTTGCAGTCCCATCGAACGCAATTTTAGAGGGAAATTATGTCTTTGTTATTGAAAATGGAATAGCCCATAAGAGGAATATTAAAACAGGTCTTCAGGGTGATACTATGACAGAGATATTAGGTGGTCTAAGCGCGGGTGAAAAAGTTATAGTCGGGAATATTTTTGGATTGTATGATGGTGCAAAGGTGGAGGAGGAAAAATGAGTCTTCCTGGCTTTTCGGTTAAAAGAAAAGTAACTATTACAATGCTGATCCTAATAATTGTGGTGGTGGGAGCTATAGCCTTTACAAAATTGGGACTTGACCTTATGCCAGATATTGACTATCCCGCTTTAACGGTAATAACAGGATACAGAGGGGCATCACCACAGGATGTGGAGCAGTTGGTGAGCAAACCCATTGAGGAAATAGTGTCTTCTGTGAGCAAGGTTAAGGAGGTAAAATCAGTTTCTCAGGAAGGACTTTCCGTGGTTACTGTGGAATTTGAGTGGGGTACGGACCTGGATGCAGCAGCTCAGGACATTAGGGATAGAATAGGAAGATTCAGGAATTACATCCCTGAGGATGCAGACGATCCAATTGTCTATAAATTTAGCACTTCAGATTTTCCTGTGCTCTATTATGGGGTAAGCAGTAAATCTCTTTCACAGTCAGAGCTTAAGAAACTTCTGGATGACGAAGTGGTTGAAAGACTCTCCCGACTGGATGGTGTAGCTTCGGTTCAGGCTCTTTCGCCACGTGAAAGAGAGATTATAGTGCAACCTGACCTCCAAAAACTTGCCTCCTATGGAATAGGAGTGGATAAAATCATCCAGGCCATAAGGTTCGAAAATGTAAATCAACCTGCTGGATACATCCTGGACTCACATAAGGAAAAGGATATAAGAGTAAGGGGACAATTTGATAACCTTAAGCAGATAAGAAATATTGTAATCGGAGTTACCAGACAGGGGAAGGTTATCCATCTTGGTGATGTAGCAAGAGTGGAGTTCCGCGATTATGTCGCAAGGGTTACAGCGGATATTAATGGAGAACCTGCAGTGGTCATGATTGTTACTAAGACCTCCACAGCCAACACAGTCCAGGTTGCAAGAAGGGTGAAAAAAGAGCTTTCTGAGATAAGAAAAAAACTTCCTCCTGATATAAAATTCAATCTTGTATTCGACCAGGAAAGTCCTATTACCAGGATTGCAAACAGAACAGTTTCCAATATAATTGTAGGAGGTATTCTTGCCATTATTGTTCTCTTTATCTTCCTTGGAAACTGGAGACCCACCCTTGTAATTTCTCTTTCCATTCCTCTTTCCATTGTCGCCACATTTATAGCGTTTTATCTTGCTGGTTATACGCTCAATATTTTAACCCTTGGTGGATTGGCTCTGGGAGTTGGAATGCTGGTGGACAATGCAGTTGTGGTTATTGAAAACACTTACAGACATTTTGAGGAGAAAGGATTGTCCCCTGATCAGGCATCGGTTGTGGGAACTGAAGAGGTAGCTATGGCAATCGCTGCATCCACTTTTACTACAATAGCTGTATTCTTTCCCATGGTGTTCGCATCCGGGATTACCGGTCAGCTGTCAAGAGCCCTCGCTCTTTCCATTTCTTTCGCTCTGCTTTCGTCCCTGTTCGTTGCCCTTACAATAACCCCGATGCTTACATCAGTTCTTTATAGAGAAAGTCAGAGGGGTGAAAAAACTAAAATTACCGCTTTCTTTAATCGGTTTTCCGATTCCTTCGTTAAGGGAAAAATGCGTCAAGTTTATGAGCAATTATTGAGGACAGCTCTTAAAAGGAGAGGAATTGTTATTACAGTGGTGTTTGCACTTTTTATCCTTTCCTTTGGGATAATCAAAATAGTGGGAACAGAATTCATGCCAAAGATGGACAGATCAATGATAATGATGAAGATAAAAGCTCCTGTAGGAACTCCTCTTGAAGTTACTAATAGAATAGTGAGTGAAGAAGCAAAACTCCTCGCAAGTTTCCCTGAAACGATTTCAGTCCTTTCGAGTGTTGGAGCTTCACAGGAGGGTTCGGTAGGTAGTTCTTCCTTTGAATTTTCTCCATCAGGGTCTCATGAAGGGATGTTGTGGGCAAAGATAAAGTATAAAGAAGAAAGAAAAAGGTCAGATGACGAAATTATGGAGGAATTCAGGAAAAAGGTCCCCAAATATTCAGGCGTGGAAAATCAAATTTTGGACATGGGTAGAATGATGTCTGGGGGAAGCCTTTATCCTGTGGAAATAGAAATTTACGGGAAAGATCTTAATTCCATTTATACTGTTGCGAGAAGAGTAGAAGATGTCCTCTCCACTGTAAAGGGAATAAGAGATGTAAATATGACATATCAGGCAGGGAAGCCTGAAGTTGTGCTTGTTCCCAGAAGGGATGTAATTTCCAGACTGGGTCTTTCCACAGGATATATAGGTTCATTGATCAACTACGCCACTACAGGAGAACTTGCTACAAGAATGAGTTATAGGGGAGAAAATTATGATGTAAGGGTTCAGCTACCCGAAGAACAGAGGGAAAACCTCAATTCTCTTCTTAAATTTCCTATCGTGACTCCTCTTGGCAGCAGAGTGTATATTTCAGACCTTGTGAGAATAAAAGAAGACTCCGGTCCGGTAAGAATTTACAGGGATAACAAGCAGAGAGTTATAACTGTAAGAGCAAATATTGTTGGTAGAAGTCTGGGTCAGGCCGTAGCAGAAGCGGAGAAAAAACTTGAGCCAATCATGAATAATCTTCCTTCCGGTTATTCTATGGAAATTGCTGGACAATATAAAGACCTTCAGGATACGATAAAAACCATGATTCAAGTTTTCCTTCTTGCGGCCCTCCTTACATATATGATTATGGCTGCAGAATTTGAGAATCTTTCCCACCCATTTGTAATAATGTTTACAATCCCCCTTGCTTTGATGGGAGTTTTTGCAGGTATCTTGATTGCTGGAACACCCCTTTCCCTTCCTGTAATGATGGGTATAGTAATGCTTGCTGGAATTGCGGTTAATAACGGAATAGTCATGGTGGATTACATAAATCAACTTATTGCAAGAGGGAAAGCACCATTTGAAGCAGTAGTGGAAGGTGCAGTAACAAGGTTAAGACCTGTTTTAATAACAGCTCTTACTACAATTTTTGGGACCCTCCCAATGGCGCTTTCAAGAAGCAGTGGTTCGGAAATGAGAGCCCCTATGGGGATTGCAATAGTTGGTGGTCTTACCGTGGCCACATTGCTAACCCTTTTTATAGTTCCAATTGTGTATACCTATATGAATCGCATTAAACCTGAATAAACCTTAAAGCGGGCAGCTTTTAGAAGCTGCCCGCTTTTCTTTTACCGTTCCATCTAATATAATTACTACATGAGAAATGCTTTGTTTTTTCTGGTTTTTCTTTCTGTAATTTTTTCCCCTTCATGTGGATTGATACATTTTGGTCAGGGAAGTGTGGAAGTGTGGATTGACCATACCCCAGTAGACCTCCCCTTACAGTCAGCTACGGTTTTTGTTCAATCGGTAAAATTGGGATTTATGGGCCATGGCGATGTGGAAATTCCAATAACCCCTGTTGAAATTAACCTTGTTGGGCCGTCCAGTAATGTTTTTGCCGGTAGTTTTGATTTGGATGCAGGGTCCTACGATAAAATAATTTTGACTTTTAAACCTGGTACGGTCATTTATAACGACGCAGAATACGAAATTGAATTAAATACTGACAAATTGGAGATAAACTACAATTTTGAACTTGAAGAGGGCACAAAAAAGCGGATTTTTATTACCATAGATGGAAGTTCGCTGAGTATGGAGGAAGGACAAGTATTTAAATTCAATCCAGTTGTTTATGTTTCTGTAGAATAGCGATTTGATTTATAATTTAGAAGATGGCGAAAGATTATTATGAAATTCTTGGTGTTAGCAGGAATGCTACACAGGAGGAAATAAAAAAAGCATATAGAAGATTAGCGAGAAAGTATCATCCTGATTTGAACCCCGGGGACAAGCAAGCAGAGGAGAAGTTTAAGGAAATTCAAGAAGCTTACGAAGTCCTTTCCGACCCAAAGAAGAGAGCACAATATGACAGGTTCGGAAGAGTCGGAGATTTTGCATCTTCGGGAGCAAGTGCAGGAAGTGGGCCAGGTTTTGAGGGTTTTGACTTTTCTGATTTCGGAGATTTTTCTTTCGGGGATATATTCTCAGAAATTTTCGGGACAGGAGCTGCCCACAGAACTGGTAGACCGGAGAGAGGTGAGGATTTAACTTATTCCATTACAATCCCATTTGAAGAGGCTGTTAAGGGAAACGTTATAAAAATAAAAATAAGCAGACTCGGAAAGTGTCCTCGCTGTGGGGGAACTGGTTATGAATCTAGTTCAAAACCAACTGTATGTCCTAATTGTGGAGGCACTGGAAGAATCACAATGCAGAGGGGGTATTTAAAATTTTCATCAGTTTGCCCTGTCTGCCACGGAACAGGTCATTTACCCGGTGAAAAATGTAAACAGTGCAATGGTGAGGGAAGGATAAAAGTTTTTGAAGAAATAAAGGTGAGAATTCCTCCTGGTGTAAAAAATGGAGGCAGGTTAAGAATCCCAGGTAAGGGAAATGCCGGTAGAAGAGGAGGACCTCCTGGGGATCTTTACATAATAGTAAATGTTCTCCCTCACAAATTTTTCGTAAGGGAGGGAGATGATATTTATCTTACCCTTCCTATTACTTATTCAGAAGCGGCTCTTGGCGCTTCAGTCGAAATTCCTACGATAGATGGAAAAGCAAAGGTGAAAATTCCTCCAGGTACCCCCAGTGGAAAAAAGTTAAGGTTAAGAAATAAGGGGGTTCCCAGGCCAGATGGCACAAGGGGGGATATGTATATAGAGGTGAAAATAGTTCCTCCTGATACAAAGGATGTAAAGGTGAGAGAACTTTTGAAAAATCTGACTAAATATGAACATAATCCCAGAGAGGGATTGTACGAATGAGAGATAATAAAGAGGAGAAAAAAAGATATTATATGATTTCAGCTGTAGCCAAAATGTATAATATACATCCCCAGACATTGAGACTTTATGAAAGGGAAGGATTGCTAAAGCCGAGCCGGTCAGAAGGTAACACCAGACTTTATACAGATGAGGACCTTAAAAGACTTGAATTTATTCTTATGCTTACAAGAGAAATGGGAGTAAATCTGGCAGGAGTAGAGATAATTTTGAATATGAGAGATAAAATGGAGAGAATACAAAAACAGGTAAATGAATTAGTGGATTTTCTTCGTGAAGTTATAAGTGAACGAAGTGAGGAACTGGAATCAAGGAAAAGAGCTATTATAAAGTTGTCTCAACTTGACATAGTAAAAAAGGAAAAGATGGATGAGTAGAGACAATAACTCAAATTTCATCAGAAAATTGCTTCAGTACGAACCCCTTTCACCCGAAGAAGAGAAGGAAATTTATGAGAGACTTAAAAGAGGGGATAAATCCGTAATAAAGAGGCTTATAGAAGGCAACCTCAGATTTGTGGTTAAGTATGCTTCTAAGTTTAAAGGATATGGTGTTCCCTTTGAGGACCTGGTAGAAGAGGGAGTTCTGGGTTTGATAGAAGCTGCGAAAAGGTTTGATCCAAATAAGAATGTGAAATTTCTTTCCTATGCAGGCTGGTGGGTGAGGGAGGCTATTCTGGAAGCTATACACAGGGGAACGAGGGCAGTTGATATACCTAAAAGAATGATGGATGCCTATTTTAAAGTTCAGAAAAAAGCTAAGGATCTGGAAAAGCTGGAAGGCAAACCTCCAAGCAAAAGGGAATTAGCCGAAGAACTGGGTATGGATGAAGAACGGCTGGACAATCTTATGCTAATAAAAAAGACTGATATTAGCCTTTCTTCTTCAATTGAAGAAGATGAAACCCTCTCTATTGAGTCGCTAATCCCTGATCAGGAAGAGGATGTGGTCGAAAAGATTTTCAGGAAAAGATTAAGAGAGAAGGTAAAAGAAATTATTGAGTCTCTTGGGGAAAGGGAAGCAAAGATAATTAAATTAAGATACGGGCTTGAAGATGGAAGACCCAGAACACTGGAGGAAATAGGACGGGAAGTGGGACTGTCCAAGGAAAGGGTAAGACAGATTGAAAAAAGAGCACTGAGAAAATTAAGGCATAATGAAACTCTTAAAAGCATAAAGGGGAGTTTAAATTGATGATGAAGAAATCTGATGACTGGGAAATTGTTGAGAAAGACGGAAAACTTATCGCAGTAAGGAAGAAAGGAGCAGTCCCTGATTATGATTATATGCTGCAGAAGGCAGGAATACCAAAGGCTTTCATGGATAGAAGTTTTGAAAATTTTATGTTAGATTCCTCGTACCCGAGCCTTTCTAAAGCCAAAACAACTGTGCAGAGGTATGCGGAAGATTATCCTGCAGTGGAAGGAGGGCTTTTAATTATGGGACCCAGCGGAACGGGAAAAACCCATCTTGCTGTTGCCCTGTGTAAAAAACTTATTGAGGAAAAAGAAGTAGATTGTCTTTTTGTTGATTTTAGAGAGGCTCTAAGGGAATATTCAGTAGTACAGCAGGGAGAAAAAAGGGAAGAATATTTAAATTACTTATCCTCTGTGGAGTTACTTGTCATAGATGATTTTGCATCAAGAAGCATGAGCGACTGGGAGGAAGATTTTATCTTCCGGCTTGTCAACAGAAGATATCTTGACAATCGTCATCTTGTTTTAACAACAGTTTTTAGAGGAAAGACTCTGGAAGAGAAAATCGGTTATAGACTTCGTTCCAGACTGTATGAAATGTGCCGGGAAATAAATATTGAGGCTGTGGACTACAGGTCCAAGGTTAGAAGGGCTGACTATAGGTCCACAATTGAAGGAGAAAAAGATGGAAAAGAAGATTAAAGAGCTTGAAGGGAAAATAAAGGGGTATCGAGAGAAAGTTTTGAAAGTTAAAGAAGAGATTAATAAGGTCATTGTGGGGAACGAAGCCCTGATAGAGAAATTCCTGGCATGCATGCTATCAAGAGGACATGTTCTTCTTGAAGGAGTTCCAGGGCTGGCAAAAACCCTTCTGGGTAAAACTATTGCAGCTTCAATGTCCCTCAGTTTTTCAAGGATACAGTTTACCCCTGACCTTTTACCCGCTGACATAACAGGAACTCTTGTTTTTGACCCTCGAGGGATGAATTTTGTAGTAAAAAAGGGCCCTGTTTTTGCTAATTTCGTTCTCGCAGATGAAATAAATAGAGCTCCTGCAAAAGTTCAGAGCGCTCTTCTTGAAGCCATGCAGGAGCTTCAGGTAACAATAGGAGATAATACCTACAGGCTTGAAAAACCGTTTTTTGTAATAGCAACCCAGAATCCAATTGAACAGGAAGGCACCTATCCTTTACCAGAAGCTCAGATTGATAGATTTATGGCTAAGCTTCTTGTGAGCTATCCTGAGAAAGATGAGGAAGTGGAGATTTTAAAAAGAATGGGGGGAAAAGAAGAGCCTTCTGTTAGGCCAGTTATTCAAAAGGATGAGATCCTTGAGGCTCAGGACCTGATAAGGGAAATTCACATAGATAAGAGACTTTTGAAGTACATTACAGACATAGTTGATGCAACAAGAAGGCCAGAGAAATACGGGATAAAGATAAAAGAGTACATTATGTATGGAGCATCTCCCCGAGGCTCTCTCTATCTCTCTCTTGTAGCAAAAGCGAAAGCCTTTCTGGATGGTAGAGGATATGTAATCCCAGATGACATTAAGTGGATGGCAAGAGATGTTTTGAGACATAGAATAATTCTTTCATACGAGGCAGAAGCAGAAGAAGTAAATCAAGACCAGTTAATCGCTTCCATTCTTTCTTCCGTAAAGATTCCATGAAGCTTCCAGATTACATCCAGGAAGCTATTAAGCGAATACAGATAATTTCAAGAAAAAAGGTGAGTGAAATCTTTGGAGGAGAATATAGAAGTGTTTTCAAAGGAAAAGGAATAGAGGTTGAAGAAGTAAGAGAATACGAGCCCGGAGATGATATAAGAGCAATAGACTGGAAAACTTCTGCACGAAAAGGTGCCTTATATGTAAAGAAATTCAGGGAAGAAAGAGAGCTCTCGCTTTATCTTCTTGTTGATACTTCAGCGTCTCTTGATTTTGGGATTTATATGAAAAAAAGGGAAAAGGCAGCAGAAGCAGCGGCATTATTATCTCTTGCAGCCCTTGTTAACAATGATAAGGTGGGGCTTCTTACCTTCGGAGAATTTGAAGGTAAATTCGTGCCCCCAAGAAAAGGGAGGGGACATTTCCTCAGGATAATCAGGGAAATACTTATGGACAGAGACGAGGGGACAAAGACTAATATTGCAAGAGCTCTTATGTGGGTCTATAAAGTCGCAAAGAAAAGGGGAATAGTGGTTATAATTTCGGATTTTTATACTGAAAGAAGTTTCCTGAAGGAACTGAAGCTCGTATCAGGTAAACATGATGTTATAGGTATATGGATAAAGGACAAAGCTGAACCGAAATTGAGCATCCTTTCTCCCTTTTACGGAGTGGATCTCGAGTCAGGAAAATCTTCCTTTCTCTGGCCATTATCCAGGCATCTAAAAGGGTATTTTTTAAGATATGAAAGGACAATAAGGGGAATTTTCAAAAGATCCGGAGCCGGTTTAATTGAAGTTTACACCAACCAGTCTGCTTATGTCCCAATTGAAGAATATTTCAGGAGAAGGCGTTGAGGCGGTGGTATTTACTTTTGTTTTTAGTCATGTTCATTTATGCTGAGCCCAAAAAGGAAATAATAACTGTGGGAGAACCAGTTGTGATCGAATCTGAAAAGGACCTTCAGTTTTCCCCACCTTTTCATCTTTTAAGCAAAATGAGACAGGGGAATAAATATAAATACGTTATAACCGTTTTTAAGCCAGGACTATATTCAGTGAAAATCGGGGAAAGATTCTATCAAATAGAGGTGGAATCAGTATTGAAAGGAGGGGAGGAATTAAGTGAAATACAACCTCCCCTTTCGGTGCCCGGCAATCCCTCCTGGGTTCTTGTAAGAGTCGGGGGATTTATGCTCCTTATATTCCTTTCATTTGGCACATATTATTTACTCAGGAGAAGAAAACAAAGGGAGGTTACCCCAGAGGAGGAGCTGGAATTCAATTTAAATTTGGCGAAGAAAAAACTGGCAGAAGACAACCTGGATAGTTTTTATTCGATACTTAGTTTTGCTTTAAGGAATTTTCTGCAGAAACGAAAGCGTATACCTGCTCTATCTATGACTTCGAGTGAACTTGAATCTGTGGAAAAAAGCTGGATTCCATATGTTATAAAAAGAGCTGAGCTGGTGAGATTTGCTGGGATGTCTGTAGAAAAAGAAGGTGCGGAAATGGATCTGGAGAGAGCTTTAAAATTTCTTGAGGAGAAAAAGAATGAAGTTTCAGCGGCCTGAATTCCTTGTTTTGTTGCCGATTTTTATTGCCCTGGTTTACTTCCTTTTAAAAAGGAGAAAATCTTCCCTGGGACTTGGAAATATAAGATTTTACGTGGATTCAACCCCCACTTATTTGAGGTATTTGTTAAAATTGCCTGAGTTTTTACTTGTAACTTCGCTTTTTCTCGCAATTTTCTCTGCCTCCGAAGTTTCCATTGCTTCAAGGTACAGAGAGGTTTATCTCCCGGGTATAGACATAATGATGGTGCTGGATGTTTCAAGGTCAATGGCAGCCGAAGATTTTTCACCCCGCAACAGGTTTGATGTTGCGAGAGCAGTTATAAAAGATTTTGTAAACAAAAGAGTCTCCGACAGGATAGGACTCGTTGCCTTTGCAGGGGCCCCCCTTTTGATATGCCCCTTAACCCTCGACCACCAATTTCTATTAGATTCCCTAACGAATCTAAGTATTGGAGAAATTGAAGATGGGACAGCTATTGGACTTGCTCTCGTAGAAGCGGTGACAGACCTTCAATCCAGCAGGTCATCCAGGGTGATTATCCTTCTTACCGATGGAGTAAATAACAGAGGAGAAATTTCTCCTCTTGATGCGGCGATGATGGCAAAAGAGGCGAGAATAAGAGTTTACACGATCGGTGTCGGTAAAAGGGGAATGGCCAGAATTCCCATAGAATCCGGTGTGGGAATCAGATACATTGAGAGAAAAGTAAGTATTGATGAAGATACTCTTTCAAAAATTGCCTCCCTTACCAATGGAAAATATTTCAGAGCAGAAGACCCTATAGCTTTACGCACTATTTTTAAAGAAATAGATTCTCTTGAGAAAAGAAGAACAAGGGTGAAGATAAGTTCTACATACAAACCAATTTATTGGGAAATAAACATCGTTATACTTTTGCTGCTCTTGACCTGGCTGTTAGTGAAGATTTTTATTCCAGAGGTGCCATAATGAGTTTCGAACATTTGAATTTCTGGTGGATTGTCCCTGTTGTTTTAGTCCTCTGGGTTTTGCACGTATTATTCTGGTGGAAAAAGAGGAATATTTTTAAGCAAACCAGGAATCTTCCCTTGCTGGAAAAGGAATATCCTTTACTAAGAAAGTTCTTTCTATTGTTTGCCCTGATTTTTTTGAGTATAGCACTTCTTTCGCCAACATGGGGGGAAGGGAGAAAGAAGGTGGAATCCTCGGGGAAGGATGTTATATTTGTCCTGGATTTGTCCAACAGTATGTTGTGTCAGGATGTTTCTCCTTCAAGACTTAAAATTTCAAAATTCCTCATTGAAGAAATTGTAAGAAGGGGCGGAGGAGATGATAGATTTGCTCTTATTGGCTTTGCCAGTGAGGGAAGGATATTTTCTCCTTTTACCTCTTCAAGGGAGGGATTTCTTAAAATCCTGGATTTTTTGGAGCCGGATGTTTTAAGGCAGGGTACAGATATTAATGCAGCATTGAAGAAGGTGCTGAAGCTTATTGAGAAATCTCCCAAAAGAGGCAAAACTGTTGTAATACTAACAGATGGAGAATTTCACGGGGAAAACTGGGAAGATACTGCTGCCAGTTTGAGTAAATCAGGGGTGAAAACTTTTGTTGTAGGAGTTGGTACTGCCTCTGGTGGGAATATAGTGCTTTCAGATGGTTCTATTAAAATGGATTCATTGGGCAGAGAAGTCATTACTGCCTTACGAAAGGAAGAGATAGAGAAACTTGCAGCAGGGCTGAATGCAGATGAATTGATATTAACAGAAGTGTCTGTAACAGATGTTATAAAAAGAGTGCTGGAAGGCGCAATGGAGATGTCTCGTTTTCATTTTATTACATATTCAATTCCCAGAGGGTATATTTTCGTTTTTCTGTTCTTTATAAGTTTATCCCTAAGTCTTTTCTGGAGCAGAAGATGAGGAAAATTGTATTGATTATACCTCTATTATTGTTCTTTCACTGGTTCGACCCCTTTGCAATGTTGGTGGAAAGGGGGAACAGGGCGTATGCTGAAAGTCAATACAGAAAAGCCCTTGATTATTATTTAAGGGCCTTAAGTAAAAGAGATATTCCAGAGATACATTATAATATAGGTTGTGCCAGATACATGCTTGGTGAATATAAAGAAGCCGAACGGGAAATTAAGAAATATCTTGAAAATCGCCATGATTATAGGGCTGTTTTTAATCTCGGAAATATTTATTTTCGTCAGGGAAAGTATCAGGAAGCAATAGAACAGTACAAACAAACCCTAATTCATAATCCTTTCTTCATGCCAGCAAAAATAAATCTTGAACTTGCGCTAAGGAAGATTGAAGAAAAAGAAGCTCCTTCTCAAAGCCCGGTGCCTGATGTTATAATGGATTTCCTCAAAAAGAAGGAAAAGGAGGTTTTCAGGAAAAGGTGGAAATCAAAGGGAAAATCAGTTCAAAAGGACTGGTAATTTTAATCCCTATATTTTTTCTATTCTCCAGGCCAGTTCTTTTTCACACTGTGGACAGAAAGATTGTCTATCAGGGTCAACAAGTCATCCTTACCTCGTGGATAGCCTGTTCCACCCGGCCTGAAATGGTTAACTGGGATAGAATTCCCTCCTTTAATGGGTTCTGGATGGAGGAAGTTAAACCTGAGAAGAGAGTTACATTTTTAAATATAGGTGAAAGAGGGTGCTGGGCTTATTCTGTCAGGGCCTTCGCCCTTTTTCCACAGAGGGCGGGTATCCTGCAAATAGGGGATGGGAAAGCAAGAGTTTTTATAAGAGGCAAAGAGTATGTTGTCAAAGGGAATATATTGAGTGTAAGAGTGCTTGCTCTTCCTCCCGGAGCAGATTGGTTTGGGGATGTTAAACTTTCGTTACGGACAATCCCTGAGGAGGGAAAAATAGAATTAATAGCTGAAGTTGAGGGAAATCCTGACCTCTTACCTGTTCCAAAAATAGCTGACCTAAAAGGAGATTTGATTTATGTAGGTTCTTCCGTAGAAAAAAAATTTGAGAAAGGGATCTTGGAGGGGAAAAAGAAATTTGTGTATCTTTCCAAGTCCACTAAGATTTCGTGCGGAGGTTTTTACTTCAGGGTATTTGACCCTAAAAGCAAAAAAATCAAGATAATATCCAGCCCGTCATTTAGCATGAGCAGGAAAACGAAGGGGAATCCAAGAGAAATTTATGGTTTCCGAGAAGGATTTGAAGATTATACTCCTCTTTTTTCAATGAAAGTATACTGGATTATTTTCGGGGTTTTTTCTTTTTTGTTGGCTGGTTCTTTGGTGATCTTATTTAAAGACAAGATGTTCCGAAAAGAAAAAAGCTCCGACAGACTACTTGAAGAAATTTCCATGAGATTAGAGGGGTTAACAAAGGAAGAATTTTATGAAACTATTTCCAGGTTGATACCTCAAGAAAGCGAGTTAAAAAGAAAAATAGACCACATAAGATTTTCTCCTTTTAAGGACTCTATTGAAGAGAGAAAGGAAATTCTTAGAAAAGCGAGAGAAGAATTGGCGAGGAGAAAATGAAGTTAATTTTGCTTCTTCTCTTTGTCTTAAATCCGGCGAAGGATAGCCTTGTGAAGGAATACTATTTAACCCATTCCGGGAATGCTGCTTATAATATAGGAGTTATTGAGTACGAAAAGGGAAATTATCCAGAAGCAATATTCTGGTGGCGAATAGCATGCCTGAAAAATCCAGAAGATTTCCAGGCTGAATCAAACATAAAGACTGCGAAAAGGAAATTGGGACTTTCAAGTGAGTTTATCAAGTTTCATCCAAGAGGGAAGTTTTTTAACCCAGACCTTTTCGCCGTATTGTTTCTGGTGGTGTTTGGACTTCTTTCCATTTATATGTTATTGTCCGCATTTAAAATCCTTAAGTTCCATAAAATTTTAGTTTTAACCCTTGCCATCTTTTCTATTCTGTTTTTTTATATTTCTTTTAAGCAGTGGCACTCTTATAGAAATCCTGCTGTATGTGTTGTTATGAAAAATACTTATATTTATCACGAACCCGGGGGTAAGGCTGAAATAAGCGAGATAAAAGCAGGTGTGGAATTGAAAATAGAGAAGGTTGTGGGAGCCTGGGTTAAGGTTAAAACTCCCTGGGGAGGGAGTGGATGGATGAAGAGGCAGAATTTGAGGCTTATTCTTTCTATATAAAAGAATTTGGCAACCGGCCTTCATAAGAGTAAAATTTTAGTAAAATTTAAAATAGGAGGTAAAAAATGCAGGAATGGATTTCTGTGAAAATCGATGACCTGTTTGAAACAGTAGTTGAAGTTTTTGAAAAATTAGGAGTGCCGAAAGAAGATGGAAAGATCATAGCAGATGTTTTAATTTCTGCCGATAGAAGGGGAATAGATTCTCATGGGGTAGCCAGATTGAAGAGATATGTGGATGGAATAAGAAATGGAGTTATGAATCCAAAAACTGAAATAACTGTGGTTAAAGAAACCCCTGTTTCCATGGTGGTTGATGGTGGGGCAGGAATGGGACAGGTTGTAGCATACAGGGTAATGAAGAAATGTATAGAAAAAGCAAAGAAGAATTATTTATGTTTTGCCACTATAAGGAATTCTAATCATTATGGAATAGCCGGATATTATTCCATGATGGCTCTTAAGGAAGGACTTATAGGAATTTCTATGACAAATGCTGCTCCACTTGTTATCCCTACATTTGGTAAAGATGCTGTGCTTGGAACAAATCCCATTTCAGTTGCTGTCCCTGCTAAGAACGAAAAACCTTTTGTGCTTGATATGGCTACTTCTACTGTTCCAAGAGGAAAACTTGAAGTATATAACCGTCTCGGGAAAAAGATTCCTTTAATGTGGGCTACAGATGAAAATGGAGTACCTACCGATGATCCCGCCAGGGTCCTGAGGAACCTTCTCGAAAGAAAAGGAGGAGGGTTACTTCCCCTTGGCGGAGCTGATGAATTAACGGGTGGCCATAAGGGATATGGACTGGCTCTGCTTGTGGACATTTTCTCCGGGGTATTTTCTTCAGGAGCGTGGGGAACTGATGTTTATGGTAAAAAAGGCCAGCCAGCAAATGTTTGTCATTTCCTTGGTGCAATCTCTCCAGATGCGTTTATAGGGTTAGAAGGAATCTCTGAAAACATGGACAATATAATAAGAATGCTGAAAAATGCTCCGAAAGCAGAAGGTAAAGACAGAATTTATATACACGGAGAAAAGGAATTTGAAAAAGAAAAAGAACGAAATGAAGAGGTTCCACTTTATTACAAAGTCTACGACACGATAAAGGATATCTGTAACGAACTGGGAGTGGAATTTAAACTTTAACTTTGCTAACGGCCTGCTCAGCATCAAGAATAGAAGCTTCTGTGCTCAAGTATTTCCAAGAACCCATTCTGCCTGCTATATAGATGTCTTTCTTTTTCAAAAATTCCTCCAGTCCGTCTCTGATTAGTTCAGTCTCTCTTGTGGGAATAGGATAAGCATAGGGGAGGAAAATTTTCTGGTGTATAACAATTTTTCCTTCAAGCAATCCCAATTCTGTAAGTGTTTTTATTGCCTCATGCATGTCAGAATCTTTTCTTTCCCTTCCGCTAAATTCGAGATAAAGGGAGTGAAAACCTTCTGGAGCCATATTTCTGGAAAAATTTGAATAAAACCCCAGCCTATAAAAAGAAAACTTTTCCTCTGGGAAGTAAATCCAATGATATTCAGGAATTTTTCCTTCGAAGCCTATATTAAAAACAGTTACAGAGTTTGCCTTTAATATTGAAGAAGACAGCGATAATATTTCCTCCCTGGGCGTTATTATTTTTAGAAGTTCAAAAAGAGGTATGGTGGAAAAAAGAACGTCGTATTTAAATTTTTCATTTTTTGTAATGACTGTTTTTGTTTCAGTATTTATTTCAATGGCTTCGGAGTCTTCTATTACTTTTATCCCTTGAGAATATTTCCTGAAGAATGCAAAAGCTCCATCCTTTTTTGGATAGTAAAATTCAGGGTTATAGCCCAATCCTTTTATAATCCTTCCCTGGGAGCCATTATAAATTTCTTCTATGGTGGGCCGAGGAATAGCCCATTCTGCCCATAATGCTGACATTTCTTTAAGGTCTACTCCCCAGAACTTCCTATTGTAAGGGAAGAAGAAGTATCTACACATGGCTTCTCCAAAGGTTGAAAGAAGCCATTCCTCAAAGTTTCTGGGGTTTCTTTTTTTGCTATGATAAGCATTAACAAAATCCCTGAGACATTCCATTTTCACTTTTTGAGGTAGGGGATAAAAATTAGCCTGGAATGGATAGGGAACAATTTTTCCCATTATATATATAACGGAATTTCTGCTTATTTTGATGTAATTGTTCTTCATAAGGGTTTCGAAAAGAGAACGAAGCCTTGCATTTCTGAAGTGGAAGAGATGTCCCCCAATGTCAAATGTAAATCCCTTTAGTTGAAATGACCTTAAGAGCCCTCCTGCTTTGTTTTTTTCAAGAACTATAGATTCTGAGGGGAAATTCCTTGCTATTGTTATGCCCGAGATGCCAGCTCCAAGAATAACAATTCTCACACTTTTACCCTGCTAATAAGTATTCCCACTGCGGTTGAAAGAATAAAAAGCATAGCCATAGAATATAAGGTAAATCCTGCTGTTTGTTTGACTATTATAATCCCCCAGAGACAGATGGTAAAATGCAGAATAGTTATTAATTCAAGGGCCTTTAATTTAGACCCCAGAACTATGGCTAATCTGAAAGGGAAATGGTCAGGACTTCCTTTTAAGGGATTTATTCCCTTCAGTATTCTTATTATGGAAACAAATGCAACTTCAAAAATGGGAATCCACAGGAAGAATAAAGGTACAAAATATCCCAGAGGATTGATGGCAGTGTAATCCACCATAATTGATATAGTAGCTAAAGAAAAACCCAGAAAAAGTGACCCTGTGTCTCCAAGATAAATCTTTGCTGGAGGAAGATTGTAAAGAAGGAAGCCGAGGACTGCTCCTGCGAGAGAAAGTCCAACCAAGGCTGTTGTTTTCGCATTAAAGATAATGGCAATGAATGCAAAAGATATGTAGGAGAAAAATGAAATTGCACCTGCAAGTCCATCCATTATATCTATTAGATTAAATCCATTGGAAATGACCAGTATCCATACAATGGTAGTAAATATTGCAAGCCAGTCAGGCAGTGCAGCAATTTTTATCCTGATATCTGCCCTAAGTAGTATCCATATAGCAAGAAATTCACCCAAAAGTTTGGATAAAGGGCTTAAATTTATAAGGTCATCAACAAACCCAGTAAACAGAATGATAGTTGAAGCGAAAAGGAAGCCGAGTATTTCCTTGTTTAAATTATAGAGAAGAGAAAGAGAAAGCATAAAAGAAAGAAAAACAGCTATTCCTCCAAGGTATGGAACCGGTTCTTTATGAGTTTTAAGTTTACCATCAGGTCTATCCAGCATTCCATAAACATTGGCTATTTTAATCGCCTGAGGAGTGAAATAAAGTGCAAAAAGGAAGGAAAGTGGAGCAAGAATGTACTGAGTCAAATTACCTCCTTAAGTTCCATTTTTAAATGTTTAAACCCGGAAGGTGTGGTAAAAAGTAAAAAGACCATAAGAAGACTTCTCGCCAAAATGAAAGGAAACCGCAAAAACAGACCCGAAGGAGTCTCGTTTTTCAGAATGGTAAGCCAGTAATTCCTTATAATTTTTGCTTTCAGCCATCCGGGCATTTTCAAAAAAGGCAATTTCGCTCTTCTTTTCCCTCCTCCTCTCAAATGGAATCCCAGAGCATCTTCTCTGTACCAGGCTTTCCATCCGCTGTTTTTTAATCTCCATCCCAGGTCAAAATCCTCAAAAAACATAAAATACCTGGAGTCAAAATAACCATATTCGTCTTTTACTTCTTCAAGGGCTTTTCTTCGGAATAAAGCTGCCGCTCCGCATATCGAAAACACTTCTCCACTTCTGTACTGACCTCTATCCTTTTCTCCATATCCTCTTTCCCTGGGGGTATCCGATAATCTTCTGAACTGTCCGGTTGTATCTATTGTTTCTCTGTCAAAACGGAGAATTTTTCCAGTAATTGCTCCTATTGTTTCGTCCCTTTCCATTATTTCTATAAGTTTTTGAAAATATCCAGGAGAGAAAAAGGTATCAGGATTTAAAATTGCTATATATTTTTTATTAGTGAATTTGATCCCGAGATTTGCTCCTTCAGCATACCCATGATTTTGAGGAAGTCTAATAACTGTAACATTCTTGAATGAGCATGCAATTTCAAAAGACTCATCTCTGGATGAGTTGTCAATCACTATTATTTCATCTCCTTGATTAATTATCGAGGGTATTAGTTTTTTTAATAAGTTTCCAGAATTATAATTTACTATAACTATTGATAATGAGGCTTCCATTATCTATAATTATACTGAATTTATTGACATCCTATAAATTTTTCTCTATAAATATAGTTGGAGGTGAGCATGAGTAAAAAAATATTTGTGCTGCTTTTGATATTGGCATTTGTTTTACCAGTAGCAGCAACCACAAAAATTAAAAGGCTTGGACCTCACGCTTTTTACAAAAGTAAAAATCTTACTCCTGATGATCTTTACAAAATTGCAATTGACTTTGCAGGTGATGTAAAAATAGGATTTGAAGAAGCAGGATATGGAGACCTTGTTCTTCCCTTCCTTGACCAGCTTAAGAATGCCAAGGTGGAAGAAATCGAGATTCAGCCTGGAGAACACTTCGAATGGATGATGTTTAGACCAAGAAGAAAAAGGGTGAAGGTTATTAAGGATGTGGAGTGGGCTGGAAGGAAGCCCCTCAGGGCTTATAAGGTAACGATTTATCACGACCTTAAGGCCTATGACATTATTGTTCCAAAGATTTGCGGGAACATTTCTCTGAAATCTATAACAGAATTGCCCGCCCCTGTTTGTTCTCTTGAAGTCGCCCCAAAGAGAGTTGAGATTGAAAATCCTGTAACTTTCAATCTCTGTGGCTCTCAGAACTGGGCAAAAGGGGTTGTAAAAGCCATGCTCAATGGTAATGTGGTGGCAACGATCAATGTTACACCAGACCAATGTGATAAGGCAACATTTACAGCAAAAGAACCGGGGAACTACACTTTTGAAGCCGTTGTTTATGATGAGCATGGTTTTGCATCTTCAAATAGCTGTGTCGCAATGGTGGAATATTGGAAGAACCAGCCACCTGTATGCGACCTCAAAGTTTCCCCTGCCGAAGTTCTTACTGGAGAAGAAGTGGCCCTTGATGCTTCTGGCTCATCTGATCCCGAAGGAAAGCTTATCGGTGTAAAATTCACAATCAAGACTGATGGTAATGTTGTAGAAGAAAAAACCATTACTGAGCCACCTTATGTTTATAAGATTAAACCCAAGAAAGCCGGGATGTACACAGTTACAGCAATCGCAGAGGACGATCATCATGTTACATCTTCTGGCTGTGCAGGAGAGTACAAAGTTCTAAGGAGAGGATTCTTTATGCTTGAAGGTGGAGCCCTTGCCCAGTCTGATCCTCGCTGGTTTGTACCTCTTAGAGTTGGATATCAGTACAGATTGGATCATAACTTCAGGTTTGGTCTCCTGGCAGGACCAGCAATTAAAGTTGAAGAAAAGGAAGAAGGAGAGGATTATGGAACTCCTATTACAGCAGACCTTCTCTTCTATTATTATCCAGAGAGGTTCTATGTTGGTGCAGGAGTTGGGGCGTGGATTGTGAGTGGAGACAACAAGGCAGACTTTGTTGGGAAACTCGGATATGAAATCTATTCCACAGATAATATGGGAACTTCTCTCTTCTTTGAGGGAAGATTACCATTTGCCAATTTTGATTCTAAGGGAGACCAGGTAAGATTAATGTTCGGAGTAAACTTCAGGTTCTAATCTTATAATTAAATAAATCGGGAAGGGCTTTTGCCCTTCCCGATATTTTATAGGGAGCTGAACTAATGGAGTTGTTTTTTGCGTGCATTTTTGTGCTAATAATCGCGTTGATTATGTTATTTGCCGGTAAATTATTTGGGCCAAGAAGCGATAATCCTTCTAAAAGAGAACCTTTTGAATGCGGGGTTGAGCCTCTTCAGAAGGGAGTCCCGAGGAATTTCTCAATTCACTACTTCAGAGTCGCGCTTTTGTTCCTGGTTTTTGATATCGAAATAGCCTTCTTGGTTCCATGGGCACTTGCCTTCAGAAAAAATCCTGTAGTGTTTTTTATCGTGGTTTTGGTTTTTCAGATATTTGTGCTTCTTGCTCTGATTTATGCATGGAAAAAAGGAGACCTTGAGTGGGAAAAATGAGAGAAGGGAATTTTATTACAACCACAATAGAATCGCTTATAGGCTGGGCCAGAAAGTATTCAATTTTCCAGTACCCGTTTGTAACCGCATGTTGTGGGATGGAATATATGGCAGCAGCAGCTTCAAGGTTTGACATAGATAGGTTTGGAGCTGGCCTTACCAGGTTTACTCCGAGGCAAGCTGATGTCCTTTTTGTAGTTGGCACAATTTCACACAAGCTTGCTCCTGTTCTGAAAAAAGTTTATGATCAGATGACAGAACCAAAGTGGGTGGTTGCTTTTGGAACCTGTACAATAAGCGGTGGACTTTATGATAATTATGCTGCGGTACAGGGGATAGATGCTATAATACCGGTTGATGTTTACATTCCCGGTTGTCCCCCAAGACCAGAGACAGTTCTCGATGGATTGATGAAGCTTCAGGAAAAAATTCAGAAGGAGAAACAGAAGTGGTCATTGAAAAAATAGCTGAAAAATATTCTTTGAATAAAATAAACACATCTGATGAAATTCCCTCTTTTTATTGTGAAAGGGGAAAATTTATCTCTCTATTTAATGAATTAAAGGATGAGTTTGAAATACTCCTTGATATAACAGCAGTGGATTTTCTTGGAAGGAGAAATGAAAGGTTTGACCTTGTATATCTTTTGCTCTCTTTGAAAAATAAAACAAGGTTAAGGATAAAAGTAAAGATTAAAGAAGGAGAGAAGCTCCCATCCCTTTCAAAGCTGTGGAAAAATGCAAACTGGCTTGAGAGAGAGGTTTACGACATGTTTGGTATAGAGTTTGAAGGTCATCCTGACCTTAGAAGGATCCTGCTTTACCCGGAATTTGAGGGGCATCCTTTAAGAAAGGATTATCCCCTTAAAAAATCCCATCCAAGACTTCCATTATTAAGACCTGAGAGGGAATGATGGAAACCATGTTGCTCAATATAGGACCTTCTCACCCGGCAATGCATGGCACAATACAGATTAAGGTAGAACTTGACGGCGAAAGAGTAATAAAAGCAGATGTTGAAATAGGGTATCTTCATAGAGGCTTTGAAAAAACTGCGGAAAATAGAAGCTATATGCAAGTCCTTCCTTATACAGACAGGCTTAATTATGTTTCCCCGCTTCTCAACAATCTCGCCTATGCTATGGCGGTTGAGAAATTGCTTGGGATTGATGTGCCTCCAAGGGCCAAATGGTTGAGAATGATTTTCGGAGAAATTTCCAGAATAACTGACCACCTTACATGCATTGCCCCAATAGGAATGGAGCTCGGTGCTTTTACTGTTTTTCTTTATATGATTAAGGCCAGAGAATTTCTGTGGGATGTTCTGGATGCCACTACCGGTGCTAGATTAACCACATCTTATATAAGAATAGGCGGGGTTAAGGCCGACGTCCCTGATAATTTTGAGGAACTACTTAAGAAAGCGCTGGTGGAGGTTCGCAAAGCTGTTAAGGATGTCCACGGATTGCTCTCAAAAAACCCCATATTTTTAAAGAGAACGCGAGATATTGCCGTTGTAACTCAAGCTGAAGCTCTGAGCTATGGGTTTACAGGACCTGTTTTGCGATCCACAGGATATTATTATGATGTAAGAAAGGCTTTCCCTTATCTTTACTATAACGAAGTGGATTTTGAAGTTCCTCTTGGGGAAAGGGGAGATAACTACGACCGTTTCATGGTAAGAATGCAGGAAATAGAGCAAAGCGTTAGAATAATAGAACAAGCCTTTAAAAAGATAGAAAAGGGTCCGGTAAAATCAGAAGATGAAGTCGTAGAGGCTTACGAGGCTATAAAGGCTTCTCATAGGGGAAAGTATCTTGATAAAAAACTTGAATTAAATCCTAATCTGGAAGGTATGGAAAAGGAAATTTATGATCAGATAATGGCTAAGGTGCCTCAATATATTTTACCCCCCAAGGAGGACCTTTATAGAACAATAGAAGGAATGATTCGTCATTTTAAATTGATCATGTCAGGTCACGGTTTGAGACCTCCTGAGGGGGAAGTCTATGTCCCTGTAGAAGGTGGAAACGGAGAACTCGGGTTTTACATTGTAAGCGATGGTAGCGATAGACCTTACCGACTTCACCTCAGGGCCCCTGTTTTTTCAATTATGTCTGCTCTCGGGAAAATGATAGAGGGACATTATGTCGCAGATGTTATTCCTACTTTTGCTTCAATAAATATGATAGGTGGGGAGCTGGACAGATGAAGGAAATAAAGAATGAAACAATGATAAAAATAGATTCTATTATATCCCGCTATCCTAACAAAAGATCCGCTCTCTTGGAGATTTTGCACATTTTACAGACAGAATGGGGTTATATTGATAGGGAAGGAGAGGAAACAGTGGCTTCGCTTCTGGGAATTCATCCAGTTGACGTCCATGAGGTAGTAACTTTCTATACCATGTATGCAAGAAAACCTGTGGGTAAATACAGAATTTTGATATGCAGAAACCTTACCTGCACTCTTTTAGGAGGGGAAACACTTATTAACTATCTTAAGAAAAAGCTAAAAATAGAGGAGGGAGAAACCACGTCAGATGGTAAATTTACCCTTGAGACAGTAGAATGTCTGGGTGCCTGTGAACTGGCTCCCGTTATGCAGATAAACGGTGAATTTTACGGAAATTTGACACCTGAGAAAATAGATAAAATTCTGGAGGATTTAAAGTGAGCCTTGTGATAACTTCCTGGTTTGGCAAAGTTTCTATAGAAGAGTATATAAAAGCAGGGGGTTACGAGGCTGCAAAGAAGGCTCTTTCTATGAGTCCGGATGAAGTGATAGAAGAAGTTAAAAAATCTAATTTAAGAGGAAGGGGTGGAGCCGGATTCCCAACTGGATTGAAGTGGAGTTTTGTGCCGAAAGAAACTAACAAACCTAAATATCTCTGTGTAAATGCAGACGAAGGTGAACCAGGAACTTTTAAGGACAGATACATAATGGAAAAAGCTCCTCATCTACTTCTTGAAGGCGTCATAATAGCTTCATGGGCAGTTGGCATTAATAAAGCTTATATCTATATAAGAGGAGAATACTCCAAAATAGCTTTAGGGCTTGAAAGAGCAATAGAAGAGGCATATTCAAAAGGTTTTCTGGGTAAAAGTATTTTTGGCACCAATTTCGACCTTGACGTATATGTTCATAGGGGGGCAGGAGCCTATGTCTGTGGGGAAGAGACAGCTCTCATAGAATCTCTGGAGGGTAAAAGAGGAAATCCGAGAATAAGGCCTCCTTTCCCTGCTACCCACGGTCTCTATAATTGCCCAACCGTTGTTAATAATGTGGAAACAATTTCTTCACTTCCCTCCATTATAAGGAATGGGGGAGAGTGGTTCGCTTCTCTTGGAACGGAAAAAAGTGGAGGTACAAAGCTCTTTGCTGTAAGCGGTCATGTGAAGAATCCAGGAGTTTATGAACTTCCACTGGGAACCAGTCTTAGGGAATTAATCTATGACTATGCTGGTGGAATAAGAGGAAACAGAAGATTAAAAGCTGTTATACCCGGAGGTAGTTCATCACCGATTCTTACTGCAGAGGAAATTAATATTTCACTTGATTACGAATCTCTCATGAAAGCAGGAAGCATGTTGGGCTCAGGCGCAGTAATTGTAATGGATGAGACTACCTGTATAGCGGAAGTTTTAAAGGTTATAACAAGGTTTTATGCTCATGAAAGTTGCGGACAATGTACACCATGTAGACAAGGAACGCCCTGGATGGCAAAAATCGCCGAAAGGATAGCCTCGGGTAAGGGAGAGAAAGGGGATGTGGATTTATTGATAGACATAGCCAATTCAATAATGGGAAAAACTATATGTCCACTTGGAGATGCTGCTGCAATGCCAGTTCTTGCTATATGCAATAAATTTAGGGCAGAGCTTGAAGAGCATATAAGGGAGAAAAAATGTCCGATAGAAAGAGAGTAAAAATAATCATTGATGGTAAGGAAATTGAGACTTACGATGGTTATAGCATTATAAAGGCAGCAGAGGAAGCAGGCATTTACATACCCAGGCTATGTTACCATGAAGGGTTGAAGCCTGATGGAAACTGTAGATTATGTCTTGTTGAAGTGGAGGGCCAGAAAAAGCCAGTTCCATCATGCATGACCCCTGTAAAAGATGGAATGGTTGTAAAAACTGATACTGAGGCATTAAGAAAGCACCGGCGGTCCATTCTTGAGTTTATTCTGACCGATCATCCGCTGGATTGTCCCATATGTGATCAGGCAGGAGAGTGCACTCTTCAGGACTATTATTTTAAGTATGACCTTGAGGATAGCAGATGGCGTGAAGGTAAAGTCAAAAAGCCGAAAAGGGTTTACTGGGGGAAAAATCTGATATATGATGCTGAACGCTGCATCCTTTGTAGAAGGTGCATTCGTTTCCTTGATGATGTTACAAAGACAGGAGAACTCGGGGTTTTTGAAAGGGGAAATCATTCCTATATTGGTTTGTTCGACGGGATGAAAATAGAGAACGATTATTCAGGAAATCTCGTTGACCTTTGTCCTGTTGGAGCAATAACTGATCTTGATTTTAGGTTTAAATCAAGAGTTTGGTTTCTTCAGAAGACCCCTTCTATATGTCCTCTTTGTTCAAGAGGATGTAATATTGAAATACATACAAATACTGATAAGTTAAGGAATAGATTCTCTTCACAGAGGGTTTTCAGGATTAAACCGAGAAAGAACATGAATGTAAACAAATGGTGGATTTGTGACGAAGGAAGATATGGATACAGATTTATAGATGAAAACAGGATATTAAAACCTATCTTTAGAGGAAGAGAAATTTCATGGGAAGAGGTCAGAGGAAAACTTCTGGAGATAGCCGGAAAGGATGTTCGGCTTTACCTTTCGCCCTGGTTGAGCAATGAGGAGCTGGCCTTTTGGAAAAAGATAGCGAACGTTATAAAATGGAAAGTCTCTCTGATTGCCAGACCCGATGGTGAAGGGGACAACCTTTTGAGGAATGAGGATAAAAACCCCAACCGAAAAGGGGCAGAGATTCTCGACATCAGGGAAGAGACAGGTGATGAGGAAGTTATGATTGCTTTTCATTTTGTCCCTGAAAATACCTCATCACACAGGTTCAAAATTGGTATTTTCTCTAATTATTTTGATGGATTGGAGAATTTTGACCTGGTTCTACCCTGTGCTACTTTTGCAGAGAAAAGCGGGACTTGGACTAATTTTGAAGGAATAGTTCAGGGCTTTCAGAAGGCACTTGAACCTCTGGGCGAGTCGAAAGAGGAGGGAGAAATAGGAGAAATTTTTTCTCATGCACTTGGCCTTTCCCTGAGTTGGAACTTAAATAAATACAGAGAGGAATTTGAAAGGGAGTATAAAAAATGGAATGGGCAATAGCCATAGCAGCTAAAGTGGTGATAATTTTTACATGGGCTTTATTAACAGTTCTTTATATAACACTACTTGAAAGGAAAGAATCAGCAGTGATTCAAGATAGAATAGGAGCTAACAGAGCTTCTGTGCTTGGATTGAGGTTGAATGGATTTTTTCAACCCTATGCTGATGCACTGAAGATGTTCTTCAAAGAAGATTATATTCCCCCTTTTGTGGATAAACCCTTCTATTTGCTTGCACCTGTTATTGCGCTTTTCTTTGCTCTTGTTCCTGTTGGGGCTATTCCCGTGGCTGACTCTATAACACTTTTCGGGAAGAAATTTACTCTTTCTGTAATAGGTTCAAATGTTGGAGTGGTTCTTATCTTATCGCTTCTTTCTCTTGCTATTTATGGGGTGATATTTGGAGGATACGGTTCAAGGAACAAATACGGACTTCTCGGAGGAATGAGGGCAGCAGCTCAAATAATTTCTTATGAAGTTGCACTTGGCCTCTCCATCATTGGAGTATTATTGGTTTTCCCATCTTTGGACTTAAATGAGATAGTTCATATGCAGAATAGATATATACTTGGAGGTTGGGTTCCCCTATGGGGTATTATTTTACAGCCTCTTGCTGCTATATTATTCCTTATAGCCGGCATGGCAGAAAATAAAAGAGTTCCCTTTGATTTACCGGAGGGTGAGTCTGAAATTATTGGTTATTTCCTTGAATATAGCGGAATGAAATTTGGTATGTTTTTTGTGGGAGATTTTGTAGAAATACTTCTACTGGCCGCTCTTTTTACCACTTTTTTCCTTGGAGGTTACAATTTCCCCTGGCTTTTTGCTGATGGTTTCCATTTCCCGTGGGGAAACTCCATTGCTCTTTCTCCCATTGCGGTCAGGATAGTTCAGTTTATAACTTTTAATATTAAACTCTGGATAATGATATGGTTTTTGCTCCTTGTAAGATGGACATATCCTCGTTACCGCTACGACCAGCTTATGGACCTGGGATGGAAATCGCTTATTCCGCTCTCCATTTTTAATATAATAATAACAGCAGGAATAATGGCGGTGATAAAATGAGGTCTTTTATAGAAGCAGTTAAGGGATTGGGGATCACAACCAGACATTTCTTTGTAAATATGTACTATCACATTTTGAGATTTTTCCATATTACAGGAGAAAAAGGAGAAACCGTTACCATACAGTATCCAGAAGAAAAAAGAGAGACATTTCCCAGGGTGAGATTACGCCATAGACTTCTAAAAAGAGAAGATGGGAGACTTCGATGTGTCGCGTGTTATATGTGTGCCACTGCCTGTCCTGCCCAGTGTATATATATTGAGGCAGAAGAGGATCCGGAACACCCATTGGAAAAAAAGCCAAAGCACTTTGTTATAGACTTGGGTAAATGCGCCTATTGTGGATTCTGTGTGGAAGCATGCCCTGAGGATGCTTTGAGAATGGATGTTCACATTCCAGAGCTTTCCGAATATAATCGGAACGAGCTCATTTATGATATTGAAGAACTTACCAGATGGTAAGGAAACGTAGAATCCTCATTGTGGATGATGACGAGAAAATTATAGAGGCTCTGAAAAAAGAACTCAGGGAGGAATTAGAGAAGTACGAGATAGATTTTGCGCTTAATGGAAAAGAAGCTCTGGAAAAAATAGAAAAAAAGGAATATGACCTTCTGGTAACAGATATAAGAATGCCAGTAATGGATGGGATTTCTCTTCTTATGGAAATTCTTAACAGAAGAAAGTGGATGCATGTTATAGTAGCTTCGGGAGAAAACACCATGAGAATGGTGAACCTTAAAAATATGGAAGAGCTAAAGGACTTCGGCATAATAACTCACATTTTTAAACCCTACATTCCCAGCAGCTTTAAGAAACTCCTAATGGAAACCATGGAGAAAATAGAGGGAAGCGACATAATCAAAGGAATAACCCTGCCATCTATCCTTCAGATGGTGGAAATGGATGGAGTTACAGGAATAGTGATAGTGGAAAGAGGAAAAAAAGAAGGGAGATTGTTTTTCAGGGGGGGAAGGCTTGTTGATGCCCAGACCGGAGAAAAAGAGGGAGAGGAGGCTGCGCTTGAAATCCTTTCCTGGAAAGATGTGAAAGTGCATATTGAATACATTCCCCATAATAGAAAGAGAAAAATTCAGTCCTCTCTTGTTTCCATAGTTTTGGAAGCCTCCAAAAGAAAGGACGAAAGTTCCGGTTAATTATGGTTAAAACCCATACAGTTCCTTATATTATAAGAAGGGCAGGCGTTTTATAAGAAAGATTATAAACTTCAGCAGGTTAATAGGAATAGCAGTGTTAATAGCTATTAATTTGTTCGTCAGAGAAATTGTTTATCCTGTGGGGGTAAAGATTTTTAGGAAACTGTTGTTTTATTGAGAATTTTGTCCTTTATTCTTCTTGTTGTAAGCATACATGTTCTTATGGGTTCCTCTGTTCTGGTAGCATTTGAAAAGGAAAAGTACTTCAATTCAAGTGTAATTCTTGGCTCTATTCTGTATATAGGACTTTTGCCTATCCTTTATATTACTAACGTTATCTCGCTCGTGTTGATTGCTTTTTTAAGGGTTTTGGTAGATGTCTTATCCTTGCCTATAGGAGTTATTATGTGAGAAAATTTAACCTTGTGGGAGGATTAAATGCAAAAAGTTTATGGGATAATCCTTGCCGGTGGTTCCGGAGAAAGGCTCGGGTTTGATATTCCAAAGCAGTTCGTTAAAATTGCCGGAAAAACTGTTATTGAGCACACAATTGATATATTTGAAAGACATCCCTTAATAGATCACATAATTATTGTGGTAAATCCGGATTTTAGATTTCTTATGGAGGAAATCCTTCTTAAGAATAACTATAAAAAGGTTATAAAAATTCTAAACGGAGGAATTACAAGAAGGGAAAGCTCATATATAGGCATTTCCTCAATTGAAGAAGATGATGCCATAGTTTTAATTCATGATGCAGTTCGTCCTTTTGTCAATGAAAGAATAATCAATGAATCTATAGAAGCTGCAAAAAAATATGGAGCAGTTGATGTCGCAATTCCTTCAGTGGATACTATAATAAAGGTGGATGATGACATGTTCATTGAGGATATCCCTCCACGAAGATATATGATGAAAGGACAGACCCCCCAGAGTTTCAGATTAAGCCTGATAAGGGAAGCACACGAGAAAGTAAAGGAAGAAGAAGTAACGGATGACTGTAGCCTCATAGTTAAAGGAGGTTTTGGAAAGGTTTATGTGGTAAGAGGTGAGGAGAGAAATATAAAACTAACATATCCTGAGGATATCTTCCTTATGGAAAGGATTTTCCAGTTAAAGACCCACGAAGTACCTGCTATATCTCTGGAAGGACTTTCAGAGAAAGTTATGGTGGTTTTTGGGGCAAGCAAAGGGATAGGAAAATCCATAGTTGATATGGCAAAGGGACATGGGGCATTGGTTTATGGATATTCCAGGAAAAATGGGGTAGATGTTCGAGATTATCATTCTCTTGAAAAAGTGCTGAAGGAAATTGAAGAAAGGGAAGGAAAGATAGATTTTGTGGTCAATACAGCTGCGGTTTTGAGAATGGGGAAATTGGAAGACAGAGAACTGGATGAAATATACGAAGAAATTGATATAAATTACCTTGGAACAGTGAATGTCGCAAAGGCGGCCATTCCTTATTTAAAAAAATCGGCTGGCTCGCTTGCATTTTTCACTTCAAGCTCATATACGAGGGGAAGGTCGCTTTATTCTATATATTCTTCAACAAAGGCAGCTATAGTCAATCTTATGCAGGCTCTTGCAGAGGAGCTTAGAGACTATGGTGTGAGGGTAAACGCGATTAATCCCCAGCGCACAGCGACCCCCATGAGGTTCAAGGCCTTTGGTAAAGAACCTCCAGAGACTCTTTTAAGCCCGGAAGAAGTAGCAGAAGCCACTTTAAAGGTTTTGCTTTCCAATTTAACTGGTGGAGTTATCGACGTTAGAAAAAGATAAATGTTTAAAGAGATTGTCAACCTTATATTCCTCTATATTCCTGGTCGAGTGATTATTTCTCCACTTGCATATTTATTTCCCAGAAAAGGAGGCCCCTTAATTTTTATGGGCAGATTTTTGCCCAATGAGAAGGGCAAATTTCGGGACAATGTGAAATATCTTTTTCTCTATATGTACAGAAAAGGAGAAAGGAATATTTATTTTTTTTCCGGAGACAAAACCACAATAGAGGCTTTAAAAGAAAAAGGAATACCTGTCATAAAGCACCCTTCATTCAGGTCTGTTATTTTATTGCTCAGAGCAAGAATTCTTATTGTGGATTCTTCAGAATGGATAAGGGGAATTCAACATTTCCTTTTAGAGGGAGCGAAAAAAGCACAGTTGTGGCATGGTGTAGGCTACAAATTGGTCGAGCTATGCAAATGGAAGTCTAAAAATCCGATTTTGAATATTATCAGAACAATGTTCAAAGTAATCAAAGGAAGTGCTCCTGTATATGATTTTATTGCTTCTACTTCGGATTTTTATACTGAAAATCTTTTTAGCAAATGTTTTAAATGGAAGAAAATAGTTGAGACAGGTCAGCCAAGAAACGATGTTTTTTTTAGAACTCCTGACGAGTTTGATATGATAGGAACTGATAGTGAGGCTTTTGAAAAAATAAAAAAATGGAAATCTTTGGGGTATAGTGTAATTTTGTATGCTCCTACATTTAGAAAGAATGAGAAAAAATTTCCACTTGATCTTTATCAGTTTAATGAATTTTTAGGTAATCATCGAATTGGGCTAATAATAAAAAAACATCCTGTTAATAGTTATACTACTTCAAAGGAGCTGTTTGAAAATATTTTTTTCCATGACCCATCAGCGGATGTGTATCCCTTATTACCAATGATAGACCTTTTAATAACCGATTATTCTTCCATATATGTGGACTTTCTATTGCTGAAAAAACCAGTAATATTTTTTCCTTATGACTACGAGGAATATATAAAAACTGAAGGAGAATTTCAGTTTGATTACAATGAAATGACTCCTGGAATTAAATGTTATAACCAACAACAACTTGAAAAATCGCTGATAGAAATACTCATAAAGAAGAAAGATAGCTGGATGGTTCAGAGGGAGAAGATACTTGAATTAGCTTATAAATATAAGGATGGTAACGCCTCTGATAGAGTCTATAAGAGTTTAGAAGAATTCTAAGCTTTGAAAAGAGACGAATAAAATATTATAAAAACGTCCATAAGAAAACCTTTAATCCCTCCCGAAAAATTTTGATATCTTCTGGAAAGCAGCTCTTCTATTATTAATTTGGTTTTTTTGGTGATTTTCTCATTGGAATATAAATTTAAGCGAGTTTCTATATGCTTGAGTTTCCCTTCGAAATATTCTATAGATTTTGAAATCTTTTCGTCTTCAAATCCCTGATTTTTTATTTGTTTTAATCTATTGAGAAGTTCAGGAAATTTTTTTAAGTATTCTATAAAACATTGTTTTCGTTTTTTTATAAATTCGGTTTTTATCCTATTATTCAAACCATATCTTTCTCTTTGGAGACCTATTATACAAAACTCTGCCTCTTCTTCAGAATTTTTCTTATGACTACTTTATGGAAAAATTCAACTTAATTGTGGACAAGAATAAAGTGCATGAAAAATAAAAAAATTTAATTAGCCCACTTCCAATTGTTTTATTAGAAACAAAGATTGAGTAAGAATTGTTTATATCTATATACCTTAGCATTCTCTCGTTTCCTTTACCTCGCTCTTATGAGAGTATTTTATTAAAGAGTAAAATTTTCTTGCATTTAATGCTTGGATTCATACACCTTGTTTATTTTTTCCCCTTTATATATAATATTCGGCGCATAATTGAGGAGCAAAAGGTTATGAATGATAATGAAATAGTGGTTTCTGTTATTACTCCAACATACAATCATGAAAAATATATAGGCCGATGTATAGAAAGTGTTCTGTCTCAGACGTATTCTAATCTGGAAATGATAATAATTGATGATGGGTCCACCGATAGGACTGAAAACATAGTTAAAGAATATGAAGACAGCAGAATTGTATTTATAAAACAGGAACACAAAGGTATTGAAAAACTCGGTGAGACATATAATAAAGCATTTGAAAAGTCGTCGGGCAGTATGATAGCCGTGCTTGAAGGAGATGATTTCTGGCCGCCATATAAACTTGAAAGACAGCTTCCGTCAATGAAAAAAGAAGGAATAGTTCTTTCCTGGGGAGTAGTTGGAGTTGTGAATTCTAAAGGAGAACTTATTAGAAAATTTCCACCTAAATCTTATAGGTTCGAATCTATGGAAAGAGAACTTTTCTTTAAAGAGCTTCTTTTGAATGATCCTATCCATTCTTCTACTGTTATTATAAAGAGAGAGGCTCTCGAAAAAATAGGAGGATTTCAACAATATAAAGATTCTCCATTTGTGGATTATTCTACGTATCTATCTCTTTTTTTGCTGGGGGAATTTTCCTTTATAAATGAAGTTTTAGGATATTGGAGAGTACATGAAGAACAGACCTCTTTCAAAAGGAGTCCTATACTAGCAGAGAAAGGCTTTTTGTGTGCTCTGGGGTTTTATCAGAGTTTGCCGAAAGGACATGAGTTGAAAAGAGAGCTGGACGAAAAGGAAATTAGAAATAGCTTTGCAAAAAAAATAAGTTATTCTTATTACAAGCTTGGGAGATTAAATCTCTTAAGGGGTGCCTGGAAAAGTGCGAGGGAGCACTTTTTAAAAGCCATGAGACAATCTCCTTTATCAACAAAGACTAAGTCTCTCATGGGGATCATTTTTTCTCTAATGCATTTGGATATGGAATGGTTAGTTTCTCTTGCCGGGAAAAAAAGTTTAAAATGGGTATTCAAGAATGGAAGCAAGTGAAGAAATTATTAGTTTCTCTTCTCCTTTCCCTTCTAATATTTCCGTCGGATAAGAAGAGTTTTACCCTTCTTATTCCCGGAATGGAGCAGTTTAAAGAGAAAAAATATGCGAAGGCAACGGTTCTTGCGGGTAGTTTTCTGGGTTTTACAATCGCAGCTATATTAAAGAATCAAGATGGTTATAAGTATTATGGTAGATATAGGGCTGCCACTGACCCTGATTCTGCAGTTTATTATAGAAAAAAGACAGAGCAAAGCTTCAGAGACAGGAATTTTTTTATTCTCGGGGCTATCGGAGTGTGGGTCATTCATATAATAGACCTTGAGGTTTCGAGAAAGAAGAAGGCACGAATAGGGGGAGGAATTGAAAAAGGCAATCTTTATATTTGTTTTGCTTACCGTTTTTAGTGGATGCAGGGATGTTATTTTCGATAATCCCTTTGACCCCAATGTCTCCCGTGTTGAGGTTAAAATTATAAAAATAATAGATACTACCTTAAGTGGAAATGGAGGTCTTTGTTTTGACGGAGAAAAAATATGGCTTGCTTTTGAGAACGGCATCATTTATGCTCTTGACATTGACTCTGGTGTAATACTGAGAGAAATAAATGTAGGGGGAACTCCTACCGGGATAACATTTTTTAAGGGTCTACTGTATATAAGCCTGGGTCAGGAAGGGACGATTCTTTTGGTGGACCCGCTTTCAGGAGATATCCTTAATGAAATTCCTCTGGGAGACAGGTTGCCTTATCTTTTAACAAATGATGGTGTTTTATTAATTTTATATGATGCTAAATCTCAATCTATCTATTCTTTCGATGAGCAAACAGGAAATCTCGGATTCATGTTCAAAATAACAGGATTTCAGCCTTCCGGACTTGAAATATGGAATGGAAACCTTGTTCTGGTTGAAAGGAAGAATTTGAGCATTTATGTTTTTTCTACTGCTGGTGATATTCTCAAAAATTATAGCAGTCCCACAAATTATCCAGGGGGCATAACAAGAGATAACCAAAACAACTTTTACCTTTTTTCAACAGATGGAAAGATTTATAAAATATCGCTTTTTTAAAGCAGGAATCTTTTTTATCCTTTCCCTGTTTCTGCTTTCTAAACAGGTGCTTAAAATAAATGCAGATTATATAATTTACA
>Ga0190334_1000076_pt1 | contig 46643 bp, 28 predicted proteins | sample 48720478_MG_FD_161270 | JGI IMG/M metagenome (GOLD analysis project Ga0190334, IMG submission 161270) | Hydrothermal vent sediment bacterial communities from Southern Trench, Guaymas Basin, Mexico - 4872-04-7-8_MG | ecosystem: Environmental > Aquatic > Marine > Hydrothermal vents > Sediment ... | reverse complement strand
ATCTATCATGAACTTAAAAATTTATGAGCAAGCTGGGGAGCAGTATTGCCAGCAAAATCTTCTAAATGAATGGCATAATGATACCTTAGAGAGAAACTGGTGGGAAGGGTTGAAATTCTTTTTTAGCCGGACATTTCCTCGAGGAAGAAGAGAGGAATTAACCAATGAATATTATTCCTTTACTTTGGCAGTATTAAAAGAAAGATATGAAATTGTCGAGAGAAATTGCAGTAACTTATTTGATTTACTGGATCAAGCCTATAAGCGTTTAATTCAAGATAAAAAATATTTTGATAAAGAGCAGATTAGAAATTTTAAAAGAGCTAAAAAGATAGGCAATGGAAGTAGTCTTAAACATCCAGATTTTAGAGCAGAAGTAATTGAAAAGAATCCGATTATCAAGCTCCTGGTAGAGAAAAGAGAAATTGAAATAAGATGGGAGGAGAGGAAATATCGTAAGAAAATTTATCTAGGAAATGAAATGGATATTATGCTTGTTCTAGACACTTTGGACTTTATTTCTTCGAGTCCTCAAAAGAAGAATATTTATTTATATTTCAAACAAATGATTGAGAACAACAGGTGCCAAGAGGCCTACAATGAATTGAATAAATTTTATGGAGTAAGTGATAAGTTAGCTACTTTTTTTTGTCGGGATGTTTTATTACTTAATCCTGATATGGAGCTTAAACTAGAAGATTATAAAATAGCTTTTCCAATAGATACTTGGGTAGCCAAAGAAGCCAAAAAATTAGGTTGCGATGACAAAGATATTCCAGCAATAAAGAAATGTTTGATTAAAAGGTGTCTTGAGCAAAATTTATATCCTCCGAAAGTTGCGGCTGGGTTATGGAAGAAGGGTTATAGAGCCAGTAAATCTTGTTTGTCTTGATAATTATTTCCCGGCCTTGTCTCGCTAGTATCCAATTTGTTGGCAAATTCAGACTAGCCGAGCACATTTGCGAGTGTTGGTCAAGATACTCCTTCCGTGATTAGAGATGCAGATTCTAACTTCCTTCCGTTACCGCATTACCAATCCTGTTAGTGTGCCAAGGGAAATTCTCTTTTCTTCTTCAACGATTCTTGGTTCATAGAAACTAAGTACTCTATTCAGGCGAAGCTCCTCTATGTAAATAGCAAGCTTTGGATGAAGCCTCTCAAATTATAATTAATTTAAACCCGTGGATAATGGGACTTCTGATGAACCTTATTTGTGCTTAAACAAAGAAGGTAAGTCAATCTGTCTCTGGCCTTTCTTTAACTCCTCGACCAAATCCAAAACTACAACATCATCGAAATTTTGCCTTTTATATATGTAAATGATTCCTTTTTTCAAATCGTAAATATTGGAGTAAATAGTAAAAGCATTTCCCTTTTGAGAGGTTTTTTCCAAGACTTTCTGGATAAGTTTCAAGTTTAGCTTGTCAGCTTTAGCCAGGATTTTATCGGCCGTACGGTAGCGCCAACATGGATAGCGACCATTCTTGATATTGGACATAATAAAATTAGTTGAGATGAGGTACCAGGTCTCAGAAGTAATGAACCGGGTTTTTCCCTGGGCAAACTCAACCACCATGGCCGCCCCTGCTCGGTCGGCCACAGGAAATCTGGCCCGATCAAGGGCGGGCACATTGTGCGTTTTAAAGAAATTTTTCACTTCTTCACAGGTGGCGCAGGTACCAAGAAGAAAAGTGATGACCGACCCCATGAACATCCGCTTGCCGGGTTCAGGCTGCCAGCCAGTAGAAGCTACCCGGTTGCCGTCAATAAAAAGTCCCTGGTCGTTCATCCCGCCCTGGAAAGGGGCATCGTCAAAACCAAAAATTATTCGACCATAGTATTTTTCAGTGGCCGGAATAAAGGTGATTTTCGTCTGAGAATGATTCCGGTCTTCATTATTGCCCACCAAAACAAGGCCGTCCCGGGCAGTCATTATAATGGTGCAGTGGAAAATCTCGCTTCGACCGTAATTGGAAATAAGAGCGCGGGATAAAAGGATGGTGACTAATACCACTCCCAGTCCCAGGAAAATTATTTTTTTCTTAATCATTGTCCCTCCCCTATTATCTCTCATTCTAGCTGCCTTGGGCTTGTTTTTTAAGAGCCAATTTAGAAGAAAAGAACTGGACCACTGGGAAGATGTGCTGATAGATAAGGCCAAAGCAGAAAGATTTGACTTCAGTTGCGTAATTGCCCCGGTAAAAACAATAACCATTTTCAATCCTGTAAAAAGATATTTCTCGGCGAGTTTATCCACCTCAAATCTCCAGGCGTGGCGAAGAATATCATCCAGCACTACTTGGGCACCATTGGAGTATTTAATTTTTTTCCTGGCCCAGCGGCCAACGGTCTTTCCAGGACGTATTGAATGACATCACTAGGTACCTACATAGCGAAGGTGGACGGCCAATTCAAGCTCACTAGTTAGTTGGGAAGATATTTCCAAAGGTGAATTTTATTTAATAGAATTCAATCTAGTAATAGCGATCATAAGAAATTATCTGCTCCAAGGGTTTACGAGGCCGAGCTGGAGGATCCTCAGCAGGGTAACCAAGAGGGGTTAAGCCTAACACCCTAACTTCTTCGGGAACTTGCAATATTTTTTTTACCTCTTGTTCTTCAAAAGCACCAATCCAACAAGTGCTCACTCCTTCAGCCGTGGCTTGCAGCATCATTTGCTGCAAGGCAATAGCCACATCGACCGCCCATGATGACATGTAGCGGCCAAGGCGAGCGTAACTTTGCTCCGGAAAACCACAAGCAACAATGATAATGGGGGCCTCGGCTATAAAATATTGCCGCGCCGAAGCTTCCGCCAATTGGCGTTTTATTCTTTCATCCCTAACAACTATGAATTTCCAAGGTTGGAAATTTTTACCCGAAGGAGCTAATCTGCCAGCTTCAAGAATCCGATGAAAGGTATCTTCTGGAAGGGGATCCCCCTTGTATTTTCGAATACTACGCCTTTTTCTAATGGCCTCCAAAACTTCCATTCTTTAACCTCCAAGAGAAAATGCAAAATTTAATAAATCATTCCTCCATAAAACTCATTTATACATTTAAATAAGCTGGATAAGTTATGTCAATAAAAGGTAGCAAGCCAATTTAAGATCGCTAATTCATTATAATCAATTAATTCCCCTTTGGAATAGAGTCGATTGCTTCGAACAAAGTTGCCAAGTATAATTTTCAAGGACAAAAAAAGACTTTGATTTAACACTTTCCAACCAAGCGGGCAAAATCGTCCATTAGCTAGCCCGGTCTCCTCGGAATGAGCAGGTAAAAATAGGCAGAATAGTTAACTAAATGACGATTATTGGCCATCGTCATCGACCAAATTAAACTTCCGGGTCAATTCCTGTTGCTGACGAAGGATTAACTGCTGGTAAACTTCTGCCTCTTTTTCCTTCCCTCGCTTTCGAAAACCATTAACCAAGATTTTGGCTTTACGAATTATTTCCTGGCGCACCAATTTCTCCTGTTCAAGAGTTAAATCCAAGTTCAGTGCTTTTTCTAAGGCTTTAATTCTGAATCTATCCATCCCCCAATACTTATGAGATAGCTGGTCTGGATGCCCGCCCCGTTTAACTATCAAAGGTTTATCAATAAGGTAAAAGGGATACCGATGGGCCAATCTAATCCCCAAGTCGTAGTCTTCACAGGCAGGCAACTCTTCATCAAACAAGCCAACTTCATCAAACACGCGGCGCCTAAAGAGAGCCGAAGAAAGACTCAGCAAGCATAAGGGCAAAACTTTATCAAAAATCCAGCCTGAATATTTCCGGTGTTTCTTTCGAGGATTAACCCGGCGACCGCGGCGAATCCAAATTTCTCCGGTATAACAGAGCATTGCTTGGGGGAATGTTTTCATAAAACTCAATTGAACAGCCAATTTCTCAGGAAGCCAGAGATCATCTGAGTCTAGAAAGGCAATTAAATCACCTTGAGCCATCTCTAATCCTCGATTCCGGGCAACGCTTACCCCTTGATGATCTTGTCGATAGTAGCTCACCCAAGATTTGTACTTGCCTTGAGTGACTATCTGTTCTGTCTCATCTTGAGAACCATCATCAATGATAATAATTTCAATTTTTCCCTGACCCCAAAACTCAGGAAAAATAGTTTGATTAATCACCGAAGCCAGGGCTTCTTGGAGGAAAATAGCCCGGTTATAAGTGGGGATGATTATACTGACTTTCATCTCTTTCAAAAACTTTCACCAATTGCAAAAACATTAATAATTAGCCAAATCGTTAATCAGAAGCTAAAAATATTAATCAGTGAATAAAATATCAATAAAACATTTACAAACTATCTTTTCCGATTCAACCAAGCCTTCTGAGAATCACCAGGGATAACTCTCGGGGATACCAAAACTTTAAAATTATTTTTCGATTGCAACTTTACTTTCTAGGTTATAGGGCAGGGTCATTCTCCCCCAAACTGTTCTTATTTCAACTTCAGCAGAAAATCGACAATTTACTTCGGCGAGTTGGAAAAAACCAGCCACCTCCCGGCCCAATTCAAAGAAATTGAGAAGGAGAGGAAGATGAAACTCCTTTTCACCTTGGGGAGGAAGGTTTTTATCTCCACTAATTTCACCTTCTCCAATTTTATGTCCCCCGATTAAAATTTTGTACTTGATGCGATCAACCAGCAGTTCAAATCCATTCTCATTAATAAAGAGAACTCGAAAATCAATATCAGCTCCACCAATACTTATCTGATTGATCTTAAACTTGGAAATCCTGGCTTTTGGCTTTTTGAAAAGGGGAAACTCACCCGAAAAGGCGACTGGGACTTGGCCTTTTAACTTTCCTTTTCGGTTAGCCAATCCTAACCGTCCGCTTAAATAGCAAACTGCCTTCAATTCATTCTCAAGAGAAGGAATGGTGTCAAAAAGATGCTGGTAAGTAACCTTAACCGGCCAAGCGATAAAGATTTCCTGTCTAGCGGGAACCTTGATAAGGTCCTCGAGAGAGGTTGACATCTTCAGGTATTCAGCCTGCTGAACAATAAAGCGATAATCATAGCTGGCCAGATAATAATCCTTCGAAGAAGAATTAATTATTTTAAGATAAAAAGTCAGAGTTAAACCTTCAGGGCTTAAATCTTGGATCACCTTGCTTTCAAGGTCAACTTTGATGTCTTTTTTAACATCAGCCAGGGAATGATTGGCCAAAAAGAAAACTAAAATTAATCCAATTATAAAAATAATCACACTTTTCTTTTTTTTCCTGATTACCATCAGTTTTCTTTTTCCTTCTCTTCTTTTTTTTTCCATCTTCATCTTTCTTTAAGAAAACAAATTCCAAGATAATTAACTTTACTTGTTAATTAAAAAATAAATATTAACTTTTTAAATAAACAAACCTTCTAAAATTGGGTGTTAACCTTAAATATCTTAACTTTAAAGGATACTAGATTTCTGGCCCAATAACAAGTTAAGCCGACTTCCCAAGATTGGCGCCAGAAATTACGGTTACAACAAAAAGACTCCTCGTATAAGGCTGATTTGATAAAAAAGCAGGCCATTCGCTGGGGAAAAGCCTTAAAGTTATTATCAAACTAACGAATTTTCCTTAAAAATCAATCATCCATTGAAAGAGCCAAAAAGAAGAACAAAACAGCTTAATCATAAATTCTATCGGCAATTTTGGGTAGCGGATTTTTTTGTTGACACTCTGTATTTTTACCAGGTAGAATTGTGAGAAATTTAAATGTAATTGTGATAATGAGGGAAGAGCGAGGGGAATTTATTTTGATCAGCAAGCTAAATCCCCCATCTTTTAAAAGCCATTGGATCTTCCATTTTAGTCAGGAGGCATAAACTATGGAAACCATTTTACGTGTCCTTTCAGAAGATGAAAAATCGCAAGTACATGAACGTACTCTAAAAATCCTGGCTGAAACTGGAGTCAAAATAAATACGGCCAAAGGCCGCCAATATCTTAAAGATGCTGGCGCCAAGGTCGATGAAAACTCAAAAATTGTAAAATTCCCGCGGCAACTGGTTGAAGAGTCTTTACGGCTGGCTCCCAAAAAGTTCACCTTGGGCGCTCGCCGGCCTGGCTGGGACCTAACCATGAATGCTGGTGAATGTAGTCTAATGGTTGACGGGGAAGGCGTTTCGGTTATTGACCGACAGACCGGTGAAATCCGGCCATCGACTTATAAAGATTGGTTGGAAGCTACTCGTTTAATTGATGCTATCGATGAATTCGGGGTGTATTGGGATACGGTTTGGCGTGGTGATTTGGAAGAGTCAATCTCAAGTTCAGTCAAATACTGGCGGCATCTTTTCCGAAACTTTTCCAAACATGTCCAAGATTCTTCACCCAAGGCAGAATTCAGCCCCTGGTTGCTGGAAATTATTCAAGCTATCTTTGGCGATAAAGAAACTGTTCGCCGAACACATCCTTTCTCCTTTTTAGTATGTCCTAAATCTCCTCTAGAAATCGAAGAGGAGGAGACTGACGCCTACCTAGAACTCTTGGGATGGGATATCCCGGTTGGTGTGATGCCAATGCCCCTGATGGGAAGTACGGGGCCAGGGAATATGATATCAATGGTTATTCTCGGCAATTGTGAAGTTTTGGCCATGCTGTGTTTAATCCAGGCTGCCGCCCCAGGAACACCGTTTATCTATGCACCAGCCTTGGCTATGATGAATCCGCGAACAGGCTCATATAGTGCTGGGGCCATTGAGAATGGATTGCTCAGTTCAGCCGCGATTGAGATGGCCCGTTATTATGGCTTGCCAGTGGAAGGTACTGGTGGGGTAACCGACGCTTATATTCCTGGTATTCAGGCAAGTTATGAGCGAGCCCTGAATTTATTGCTACCCATGTTATCCTGGCCTGACTTAATTGTTGGTTCGGGGTTGTTTGGTGGCTCTATGATTCTGAGCCTCGAGCAATTAGTGATTGACGCCGAAGTTTTTCGGATGTGTAAACAAGCCCACCGGGGCATCCTAACCATTGAAGAAATGTGGTTGGATGATGTAATTCAGAGGATTGGACCAGGTGGGCATTTTTTGGGTGAAAAATCCACGGTGATCAGTATGCGATCCGGGGAGTGGCTGTTTCCCCGTTTAGGCGTTCATGAAACCCTAGAAAAGTGGCAGATGGCAGGCAAGAAAATTGTCTTAGAAGAAGCCCGCGAAAAAGTGGAAAATTTGCTTTCAACACACGAACCACTACCTCTCTCAGATGAGGTGGAAAAAGAACTTGATAAAATTCAAAAACGGGCTGACAAAAGCCTAGAATAAAGGAATTCCTAATTGAGCAAAAGTGATAAACAGCACAACCCGAAACGCATCTTGAGCAGTGGTTTTACCTTGGCTGTCATCGTTGGCGGCATCATTGGCCTGGGTATTTTACGCACACCAGGGGAAGTGGCCACGGTTGTTACTGATCCGTGGCTGTTTGTCTCCCTCTGGATGCTGGGCGGCTTGTTTGTGCTACTGAGCACCACAGTGGTGGCCGAACTAGTGGGCATGACGCCACGCTCTGGAGGAACTTACCCCTTGGTGCGACGCGCTTACGGACCTTATCCCGGTTTTGTCATTGGCTGGGTTGACTGGTTGACCTTTGTGGCCGACATAGCCTTTAAGGCGGTCGTAACTACTGAATTTGCAACCCTCTTGATTCCAGCGCTGAGCCAATGGCAAAAACCACTGGCAATTGCGATCTCCTCGGTATTCGCCGCCTTACAATTAAAGGGCATTGCCCTGGGCGCGAAAATCCAGCAGTTTGCTGCTGCCGCTTTGGCCTTGATCGTTATCGGCTTCACCGTGGCGCTGGTATTGGCCGAGACAACACCAACCATTAGCGCCTCTTCGGTTCCCCTTGCGGCTACCGGAATCGGCGCCTGGAGCCTGGTGTTTGCCTCCATTATCTATACTTACGATGGCTGGTATTATGCTGCCTATTTCAGTGGTGAAATAAAAGGTGGCAGTGGGGCTGTGGCCCGCGCCTGTATCAAGGGCACGGTTATCGTAATTCTGCTCTATGTATTCCTGGTCGCGGCCTTGGCCTGGAAGGTGCCCCTCGCCAGTCTGGCTGGCAAAGAATTGGCCTTGGCTAGCGCCCTGGAGATGGTTATCTCCCCACTAGCTTCAACCCTCGTCCTGGTGGCAGCCATAATCATGTTGCTGGGCTACCAGAACCTGCTTTACATGGCCACGCCCCGAATTCTCCAGGCACTGGCAGTTGATGGCCTAGCCATCAGGCGCGCAGCCGTAATCTCAAAATGTGGCAATCCGATCTGTGCGATGATCATTTCCTGGGGGCTTTCAGTCGGCCTAATCATGATCGGCGGATTCCATTTCCTGCTGCATCTTTCCGTATTTTTTTTCCTGTTCTTATATGTAATGTTGAGCGCGGGAGTAATCCTCCTACGTTCACGCCAACCGGAGGCTGACCGTCCTTACCGGGCCTGGGGTCACCCCTGGAGCACATATATATGTCTTCTCGGCTGGCTACTTATCGCTCTATTCCAGGCAGTTAACGAACTCCAGGCCGCCGCTTACGCCGCGATTTTTATAGCTGTATCTTGGCCGGTATATCGAGCGCTTGTGCACTTCGGATCGAACAATACAACTAAATCATAAGGAGGTATATTCATGGCCCGCAATCCTTACTTTGATATTCTATTTGAACCAGTAAAAATTGGGCCGGTTACCACTAAAAATAGGTTTTATCAGGTCCCTCACTCCGCTGCCATGGGATATAAAATGCCCAATTCCCATGCTGGCATGCGAGCGATTAAGGCAGAAGGCGGATGGGGTGTGGTCTGTACGGATATTGTCTCTATTCATCCAACCTCAGACGATGCGCCTTACCCTTATCTAACCCTCTGGGATGACACCGATATTGCTGCCCTCGCCTTAGTGGCTGAAAAAGTACACGAACACGGAGCGCTGGCAGGTATTGAATTGTGGCATGGGGGCTCTTCGGTTGCCAACTTGTTTTCACGTGAGGCCCCTATTGGCGCAGAAAGCGGGCGGGCTACATATAATGATCCTGTTCAAAGTAGGATTGCGACTAAGTCGGATATCAAAGAGATCCGGAGGTGGTATGTAAACGCCGCCAAACGAGCCAAAATAGCTGGTTTTGATATCATTTATATCTATGCAACGCATGACTACCTGATTCACAGTTTCCTCTCCTCCCAAAGGAACTTTCGCCCAGATGAGTATGGCGGCTCCGTTGAAAACAGGGTGCGTTTACTCCGAGAGTTGATTGAAGATGTTAAAAATGTGGTTGGTGACAGATGTGCAGTTGCTGTGCGCTTTTGTGCTGATGGCGGTGTATCCAGGCATAATTTGCTAAATGAAGGAGTCACCCCCCAGATCGAGGAACAGAAGGAGATGCTGAGTATTTTGGCTGAATTGCCGGATCTCTGGGACGTGAACGTGAGTGATTATTCCTTTGAAATGGGAAGCTCCCGTTTTGTTAAGGAAGCCTCACTTGAAAATTTTGTTTCCTATGTCAAATCTATTACTTCCAAACCAGTGGCGAGCATCGGACGGTTTACCTCACCCAATATAATGGTGGAACAGGTGAAAAAGGGTATCGTGGACCTGATTGGGGCTGCTCGTCCATCCATTGCCGACCCGTTTCTGCCTAACAAAATCAATGAGGGACGGGAAGATGAAATTAGACAATGTATCGGCTGCAACATCTGTTATGCCCATGATAATCGCAATGCCCCCATCCGATGCACTCAAAATCCCACAATGGGAGAAGAGTGGCGCCGGGGCTGGCATCCAGAAAAAATTGCCCCCAAAAAATCAAATAACGAGATTTTGATTGTTGGTGCTGGACCGGCGGGTATGGAAGCGGCTGTTTGGTTGGGAAAACGCGGGTACCATGTCTACCTGGCTGAGGCCACGCGCGAATTGGGCGGCCGGGTGGTAAAAGAATCAAGATTGCCTACCCTCAATGAATGGATCAGAGTCTATGAATATCGACTCCTTCAGCTTGAGAAGCTGGATAATGTTGAGGTCTATCGGGAAAGCAAGATAACCCTTGATGATGTGCTGGAAATGAAATTCCCCCACGTTGCTTTAGCCACCGGAGCCTTTTGGCGCAAGGACGGTTTCGGCATATTTAACACCCGGCCAATACTTCAACCAAATGACCGGGTATTTACGCCCGACGACATTATGAATGGTCATTATCCAAGCGGCAAGGTGGTGATTTTTGATGATGACCATTATTACATGGGCAGTGTCGTTGCCGAAAAATTAATAGAACTGGGATGCCAGGTTGATTTTGTCTCAACCTTCAGTGAGGTTGCCGCCTGGGCACACCGTACAGTCGAACAGAGAAGAACTCAAGCAAGATTGATGAACCTAGGGGTCAACATCATTCCCTCCCATAATCTGAAAGACTTTGATGGTTACAAAGTTACCCTCGAATGTGTTTACACTGGCAGAGAGAAAGAAATAGAAGCCGACGCTCTGCTCATGGTCACGGCCCGGGTTCCCAACGATGAGTTGTTTCATGAGTTGGAATCGAAGAGCGAAGCCTTATCTGCGGCCGGTATTAAATCTATAAAGCGGATAGGAGATTGCCTAGCGCCGGGCCTAATTGCCAGCGCAGTCTATTCCGGACATAGATATGCCCGGGAGTTTGATGAACCTCATCCAGGAGATGTTCCTTTTAAGCGGGAAAGAAGTATTGTAGGGCTTTAATATAGAAAAGAAAGTCCCCCTCTTCACCAAGACACAAAAACGGCCAATACCAAGACAAAGATTCCCTTGAACAGGGCCTGTTAACTCAAGAGCCGGGCAGCGGCCTATTCAATGCTTCCCGGCCTTACCACTTTTTCATAACTTCCCCAAAACACTGCAGACCGCTGGAGACAACTGCTTCATACCCGTGTCCAGGCTGAGTCCAAGCTCCTGCCAGATAGAGGTTCTTGATCGGCGTGGTAGGCGGCAAACGATTTGGTCCGGTGTTGTTCAAAGTTTGGTCCCATCCGTATATGGTACCTCTATAATTGCCAGTATAGCGCCAGTTGGTCAAGGGAGTTCCCATCTCCTTTACCTCTTAATCCCCTCCCCCTTGAAGATATCCTAGAGTGGGAAGCGCCTAATAGAAGCAGGACAGTTTAGAGGAAGGAAGCCCCTAATATCCCCACAACGATGAAATAATGGCTTTCAATTTTAGCTCTTTTGATAATGTCGGCCACGTTTAAAATGGCTCTGGAGGAAAGGGAAGATAGTCCAGTAATATCCCCCGGTTTCTTGTCAGATTGAGCCATCGCCACAGAAAACAAAATTCTCATCTTTTGAAAGATTAAAGTATCATTTCCAGCTGCATAACTTCACCAGGTTGTAAAATAACAAAATCTTTTTTGTCATACGGCCCGAACAGAATTTTCCTAAAATAATCCTCCGATCCGGATATCTCTTCATATTCTTTACCTAGAAAGGCTGCATTTTCTTTAGCCACTTTTCTAAAGGGCTCCATATCTCTCGATTTAGTATCTATCAGGACAATGTGGCTATAATTCTTAAGTTCTTCTTTTATTCCCCATTCAGCCATTTCCCTGCCCATTTTAGGCACATAATCTCTTTCCATGTAACCGAGAGGATCGTTTCCAGCCTCCACCCAACCCGGTGTTAAATAATATGTACCCGGTCTTTCACGAAAGATTTTATCATAAGCTTCTCTTGATCCTAAAAACAGAGATATACAATCATGTACTTTGGGAATAATTAACCCCTGCTTCGGTGCCCTTAGGCCAACAACACCATTTGAACATAGTCCATAACCCAGAACAATCTGGGAAGCATATTTTTCTGCGATATCAATCTGTTCCTGCAAAAGCTTAGGCATTTTCTTAGGTCTTTCATGCAGGCTGTATTCCAGATATCTTATCTCAATACTATTATCTTCGCCGGCTAAACTATCCAACTCCGGCTTCATAACCTGGCAGGCAATAATAACTTTACCCTTTTTCACTTTTCTAACTCCTCAAGTTTCATATTATTTCTTGCTGGATCTATCCAAGCTATTTTGGCTTCCGAAAAAAGACAGGGACATCCTTTTTTGTTGGCGACAAATTTTGTTGGCAACAAATCTCCCCCAATTTTCTTTATTTTACACTCTCTAACATCCTGCTGTTAAATTATAAAACTCAAAGCGACAAGTTTAAATGTTTATAAATTAGCACAATTTGACAGGAATGTTGAGAGTATTAGCCTAAATCGTTGGTCGCATGCTCCCGCTTACTGGGGTTCAGTACAATCGGCCATAAATGTCGTGGCCTTTGTCCCCGGCCAGTGAAAGAAAAAACTTTTTTTCCAGGCTGGCGATTGATAACTTGATCAGCTCTTCTTATTAATATTAGGGAATACCCCTTTTAAAACAGGCTTGATTAAAGCCTTTTTCTATATTAATTTAAGGATTCTAATGCTTGGAGGTACATTCGAAACAATAAGGCTAGTTCTAACTAGGCTCTACTTGAAATATGGTCTATAAAATGTTCTTTTATTTGTTTCAAGTAAAAGGGGCTGGAAAGATATGGATAGGCAAAGAATAAAATTTCCTTATGGAAGATCTGAGCTAGAAGTAGAAATACCCAGCGAAAATTTTATGGGTGTTTTGAAAAGCATAGATCCCCCCGGCGTAAACGATGAAAGGGCAGAAATCGAGAGATCTTTAAAAGAGCCGATCGGAACGGAAACGATAGGAAAAATGGTGAGCCCAAGTGATAAAATCGCTCTCATAATCAGTGATAAGAGCAGACCAGTTCCGAATAATCTCATCGTCCCTTCCCTACTCGACGTATTGGAAAAAGCGCAGGTGGCCCGCAGAAACATCAAAATCATTGTTGCTCTGGGAATGCACCAAAAGATGAGCAAGAATGAGATGATTTCCATGCTTGGGGCAGATATCGTGAAAGCCTACGATGTGCGCAACCACGATTGTTTTGACCAGGACGGCTTGACTTTCATTGGCACCACTCCGGGTGGCACCAAGGTAGAAATAAATAAACTCGTGGCTGAAGCAGATTTCGTCATCTCCACCGGATACATAGAGCCTCACGAATTCGCGGGATTTACTGGAGGCCGAAAGAGCATCTTGCCCGGGGTATCCGGCATTGAAACCATCAAATGGAATCATAGAATTGAGATGTTAGAAAACCGGAAGGCAAAACCTGGTATTCTTGATAATAACCCCATCCATGAAGATATGCTCTACGCCTGCGGCATGGTAGGATTGGATTATATCGTCAACGTTGTCTTAAACAGCAGAAATGAAATCGCAAGATGTTTTTCAGGTGATTATAAAAAAGCTCATGAGGCAGGGGTGGCCTTCTTCGAGAAGTATTCGAAGATCGAGGTCAGCGAACAAGCGGACATTGTTATCACTTCTCTTGGCTACCCTACCAATAGAGACTTATATCAGTCAGTGAAGGCTGTCTTTGCTGTTGAGCCGTTGATAAAAGATGGCGGCTGTATCATTTTGCCGGCTAAATGTGAAGATGGGCTGGGTCCTGATTTGTTTGAGGAATGGATGACCACTGTATCATTTCCGGAAGAATTCTTTTCCAAGATAGAACAAGAAGGCTATAGTCCTAAGATTGATCATTGTTATTTCCTTGCAAAAATTCTTAAGAAGGCTCACCTAATTGTGGTATCATCACATCCCCGCGTCAAAGACATCGATTTTATTGAATCGGTGGGCGATATTGAGCAAGCTCTTTCAATAGCGTTCCAAAGAACGGGGAAGGATGCAAAAATAATTGCCACTCCCTATTCAACAAGGCTCTTGCTGAGTGACAGAGATAGAAACGATGGAGAGCGCATTGGTTCTAGAGAAAGTTAGCCATAGTTATAAAGAAGACAGATGAACTGACATCATAGTTTTATTGCCCCGCTTTCTGGCCGGCGGACGATCGATCTTCTTCGTGCTCGAGGACAACATCGAATCCTGTCTACTCTTGATTCCTTCAAAGGAAGGCAATCCCCAGTTCCTGATCAGTGGAGAAAGCTTGGTTGGTCGCTATGGGGAAGGGACCTGAGGCAGAAAAGTGATGGGATTAGCTCAGAGATATCGCTCCAGCGTTGTGAATAACGGGTTTATGGCCAAGGGCTTCTGCCTGGAGACAATTTCCTCAATTCCTTCCAGGCAAGTTCGTTTCCATATCGCTTGCGAAACAACTCCGGCCTCTTTGGTCTTGCCTATAAACTGAGCTCCAATGATCGCTCCATCTTTCGCAATTATCCAGCGACTGTGATTTGCATATGTTTTCTCAATTACTTGAATGTCGCTGGAATCCTCGAAGGCTGCTTGTGTGTGTCCGATCGAAGCAACGTGAGTTCCGAAAACATTAATGCCAACGACGTTCACAAAGCCAGGGTATTTGGAGTGGATGCCAACACAATTATAACCCGCTGTTTTTCCCTGAGATATGGCGTTTGGCCACAGAAGTTGTAAACTGTTTTTGTCTGTTACAACATCTCGAGATTCAACACAATCCCCACAGGCATAGATATTCTCAATGTTCGTTAGCATCTGGGCGTTTGTTACGATACCTCCCAATTCTCCAATCTCAATCCCTGCGGAGCGAGCCAGATCAACTCTGGGCCTCATTCCTGTGGAGAGAATCACTGTATCACATTTGATTTTTCGATTTTCAGTCTCGATGCCTTCTACTTGTCTTCTCCCAAGAATTTGGACAACTCTTTCTTCAGTAAGCACTTCAATCCCATGTTCGCTGAGAATTGTCCTAATGATATCACCGGGTTTCCTGTCAAATGCCCTTGGCAATATCCGATCTAGTACCTCGATAAGGATCACTTCGCAGCCCCTCATCTTCAGGGCTATGCCTACTTCCACACCGATGAAACCAGCCCCGATAATTACCACTTTTTTCTTATCGTACGCCAGGATTTTGTCCACATCTGTCAGGGTTTTGAAGGTGAAAACTCCAGCCTTATCGACTCCTGGAATTCGGGGGATTATTGTTTCAGCTCCAGTTGCGATTATCAGCTTGTCATAATGCAACTTTCTGCCTTCGAGAACGACTTCTTGATTCTCGACAATAATTCGCTCGACCTTCTTGCCGAAGATGTTGCGGATATTCTCTTTTGAACTTCTCTTGTCTTGGTCCAAAAAAACATGTTGCCGTTCTATTTCACCAGAGAGGTAGTAAGGAAGAGCACAGGCAGAATACTCGGGGAAAGCTTCTTCAGAAAGGATGGTAACTTCGCAGTTGAATTTGGCGGCTATTGAAGCTGCGCTGTTCCCGGCAGCTCCATTACCTATAATAACAATATGCATTATTATCTTACGTAACTTAAATCGGTTGACAAATGAATGATTTTATTTTTTTTTAGACTTGACGTCAAGTTTAAAAAATGCCTGTTCCGAATGCTTGACATCCAATACATATTTTTTTTATGATGGCACTTGTATTTTGCAGATGGCCGCCGAGGCAAGAGAACTAGCTATGTATTGCCTTCACAGTTTTGACATTTCAGAAAGCGGCCCTGCAAGCTCCATACTGCGACATGAGTAAATGCCGGCCATCGCCTAGAGGAGAGTGACTCCCTGAGCCCTTTTCCGGGGAGTTATCATATTAGATTATCGAAAGGAAGGGAGGTGTATTTATGACACAACGGTCTAAGGTAATCCTAGTAGATCCGGACAAATGTACTAGTTGCAAGCAATGTGAGAAGGTTTGTTCTTTGAAGCACGAAGGAGAGTGTAATCCTGAATTATCCAGAATAAAGGTGCTGAGGAACGAAATTATGGGCCAGTATTTTGTCACCGTTCCGGTGGTATGCCAGCAATGTGAAATACCGATGTGCATGGAAGTATGCCCCACGGGGGCTATCTATGAAGATCCAGCAACAAGTGCAAAACTGGTGGATAAAGAACGTTGCATTGGGTGCAGGATGTGCGTCATCAGTTGCCCTCTTGGTGCCATAGAGGTGCACCCTGTCAAACATACGGCGTTTAAGTGCGATTTGTGCGGGGGCGACCCGGAGTGCGTGAAAATCTGCCTGGCAGAAGCGTTAACCTACGTCGATAAGGATAAAGTCGGTTTCAAAGAGAGACGGGAAGGGCTCAAGAAACTTTCAGATCGCCTGGTGCTGGTGGCCGGCATGCCTGCTGATGGGGCAACAGAATAAAGGAGGTGAAGTAAAATGAAATACGGATATGCTGGAAGCATTTTGCGAATAAACTTGACTGACGAGAGTGTTTCAAAAACACCGACGTGGGAATATGCCAGGAATTTCCTGGGAGGTAGAGCCATAAATGCGAAGCTGATGTTTGAAGAGTCTGAGGCCGGTGTAAGCGCTTTCGATCCTGGTAATCCCGTAATTATAGGGGCGGGCCTTCTTGTTGGCAGCGGCGTTTTTGGCGCCGTACGACATGAGATAACCACCCGTTCCCCAGAACAGGTACCCGAGGGTTTTGGAAATGTGGGCAGTGGCGGCACATTTGGCCCGCAGATGAAGTACGCTGGATACGATCACATAGTGATCAAGGGCAAAGCGAAAAAACCCATCTACATATACATTGAAAATGATGAGATACATTTCAGAGATGCCTCGGCATTGTGGGGAAAAGGAATATTCGAGACAAACAGGCTTATCCGCGAAGAACTCGGCGACCCTGAGGTGGCCATCCTGGCCATAGGCCAGGCGGGGGAACGTCTTGTTCGTATTGCTACGATTGAGCACGAGTACAGAAGCGGCACTGCACTGGGAGCAGTCTGGGGAGCCAAGAACCTCAAGGCCGTAGTAGTGAGAGGAACCAAAGGCGTTAAGGTGTATGACCCCGAGAAGATCCTGGAAATGAATAAGCAGATGCTGAGTATCATTGAGAAGAAGCTTAAAGACTATATTGAGTGGTGCAAGGCAAATGGAAGAGAGTATCTGCCATATCCCAAGTACGCCCTGGGAGTGGATGCTGTGGATGAATACCTAGTCCAACAGGAAAAGGCATTCACGGGTTATTTCAAGGGCATTGAGTGGCCTGACCTTGAGAAGACCAGGGCAGTACCTTTTCTGAAGAAACGCATGGTGAAGCAGACGGGTTGTTGTCCTCTCTCCTGCATAGGGATAATAAAAGTTCCTGGAGTCGGGACTTCTGTAATGAGGTGCGATCCGTTCTGGTGGCCTTGGCAGTTGTACCTGACCGATATGGATAAAGCGTTCGAAGCTACACGGCTCTGTTCTGACTACGGCATAGATAACCAGGACATCGCCACGCCGGTTTCGTGGCTGATGCAGTTGTATGAAGACGGAATCATTACAGCAGATGACACAGATGGCGTTCCCATGGAGTGGGGAAGCGGTGACGCGCTGATCCACGTGATTCACAGCGTGGCCAACAGGAAAGGATTTGGAGACGCACTGGCTGACGGTGTATTGAACCTGGCCAAAAAGCTGGGACCTAAGGCTGAGGCCTTGCTGATTCACAGAAGGGGCATCGTGCCGAACAGTGACGAGTTCCGAAATCAAACAGGCGTTGCACTGGGAACATCTGTAGATACTACCTGTGGCAGGGAAAACTGGTATCATGACCAAATTTGGGAAAAGCACCTGAAAGAAACCGGCAGGGAAAAGGAACTGGAAGAAGCGTATGCACGGGCGAGAGAAATCTATGGGACAGAAAAAGCAATAATTCCCTGGGAGTACGAAGGAAAGGTCAGGGGCGTAATAGAAGCCGAGTACTTCGAGCGAATATCTGACATACTCGGCAGGTGCTTCTTCGTGCCTAAGTACGCGGGTCACACCGGTCCTATAGAGTTAGAGGCGTGTAAAGCTGTCACTGGAATTGATTTTACTGAAGAGCAATTGAACACTTATGCAGAAAAGGCGCTCATCCTAGAAAAGGCATATAACGTCAGAGAAGGCTTCGACCGCGAAGACGAAAAAATACACGATTTCTGGTTCAAAGAGCCGATACCGGACGGTCCGCACAAGGGCAGGGTGCTCGATAAAGCCAAGTTTGAGAAGATGAAAGATGAGTACTATGAAGTTCGCGGCTGGGATCCCGAGACAAGCTGGCCTAAAAGGGAAACTTATGAGCGTCTCGGGCTCGAAGACGTAGCCGAAAGCTTAGAAAAACTGGGAAAACTCCCCAAAACGAAGAAGCAAAGTTAAGCCTCGAGCACACCATCAATACCAATTTGTAGGGGAAACTTCTCTTTCATCTCCCAATAAGCTCAGCTTTTCTCTAGCCTTTTCAAAAGCACACCAGTACCATCTGGACCAGGGGCCCTAAGCTCGCAGGACTTTGTTGCCTTCTATGTAAAGTTCATTTTCTTTGATCTCAAATTTTGTCAGTGAATCACCTTAATTAAAACCAGTTCCCAAGCAAAGCTTCTTTCCCGGTCTCGATTGACTTTTTCACTAGCTCTAGAACCTGGGTGTAATCCGCCATCAGTCCGGGGTGATCATGCCTGTTTCTAATTATATCCTAAACGGCCTTGAGCGGGTCAGTGGTGTAACAGGAATAAATCCATTCGCAGTAATTCTCCTTCCCTTCCCTAGAATCTTTCAAAATCCTAGCGGCCCAGGAAGAAATCGCATTGCCCAATGATTCAGCTATTATGTAAGAATTTCATTAATCCCTGACGAATATAATATTCATACTCTCAGAAGTACAGGCCGCAAGTAAGGCTGTGTAGTCGATTTCAAAAGCGATATGATCTCCGACTTGATAATCCTTTTCGGAATCCTCGATATCAACTATAGTATGATCGAATGATCGTCCAAGAATTTCGATTTTTGGATCCACAGGCCAGATATTCTCGGATGAAACATCTTGATATCCCAGAGCTAAAAGGGCACGTTTACGTTCTCCCCGGTCAACAAAAGTTTTGGACTTCATAAAAGCATCAGTACCGAGTTCACCGAACGGAACAGTTGGCTTACGATTGACTTCGATGATTTCCGCTTTCAACGTGTACAGATTAGATACGACTCGGTTGACATCCATATTCGAATGGTAAAATCCGTTTACATACCTGATATTCACATAATCGATCCCGAAGGCGAGCAAAGCACCAACACGAAGGTGATTAATTCCCTCCGGCAATGTTCCTTTTTCGATCAAGTAGTAGCTCGTGCCGTTCCCCCCTGAGATGTACTTAAATCTTATTCCAAATTTGGCTTCGAGCTCTCGGGCGATTCGGACAAACATCCTCCCATTTTCCACCGTAGGATTTACGGTTCCATAGCAGCCGAAGTTGGTTCCAATTCCGTATAATTCCAGGTTGGGAAGTTCCAGGGTTTGTTTGACTGCCTTTTCCAAATATTCACGGTTTTTGAACCATATACCCTCTCTTATATCGCCCATATCGACCATGAGAAGAACTTGATGTGTTTTCTTTTGTTTGACCGCCTCCCTCGATAAAGACTGGATCACAGCTACTTCGGAATTCAGAGAGATATCCGCATATTTAACGACTTGTTCAATTTCGCTGGGAGATGGAGTGCGCAGCAGGCATTTCTGGCATGGCAGATGCTGCAATTTCTTAAGATTGGAAACTCGAGATTCTGCGACAACATCTACCCCAGCCCTAATCATAGCAGAAGCCGTCTCTGAAAGGCCGTTGAATACTTTATTAACGCCCATAACCGTCACACCGTTTTTAGCAAGTTTCTTAACTAACAAACGAGCATTGTGTTCCAATTTGCGCAGATTGATCTCCAACCTTGGATAATTCATTCCGTTGATCTCCTCCATGAGAGTAATTGATCAATCAGTCGCCGGTGGCAAAACTATAGATAGCTACCCACGAACATTAAAATAACTTTCAAAATCTGTTTTGTAAAATAAAAATTCACAACCAAGTAATTGTCAAAATTAAGGAGACAACCGATTCACTGCGTAAAACTCAACACCGCGCTTTTTGTAATTTTCTCGTTGACACAATATCTTCTTCCCAAGTAGTATTACTTAGAATAGATCCGCGAAAAGTAAACATATAAGCCACGGCCTCTCTCAGATGAGGTCAAAAAGGAGGTATGTTTTATGGGCCGCAATCCTTACTTTGATATTCTATTTGAACCCGTAAAAATTGGACCGGTTACCACTAAAAACAGGTTTTATCAGGTCCCTCACGCTACTGCTCATGGATATAATATGCCCAATGCCCATGCTGGCGTGCGAGCCATTAAGGCAGAAGGCGGATGGGGCGTGGTTTGTACGGATCTCGTCTCTATTCATCCAACCTCAGATGATGCGCCTTACCCTTATCTAACCCTCTGGGATGAGGCCGATATTGCTGCCCTCGCCTTAGTGGCTGAAAAAGTACACGAACACGGGGCCCTGGCAGGTGTTGAATTGTGGCATGGTGGCTCTTCAGTTGCCAACTTGTTTTCACGTGAGGCCCCTCTGGGCGTAGAGAGCGGACGTCCTATATACAATGATCCTGTTCAAAGTAGGATTGTGACTAAATCTGATATCAAAGAGTTCCGGAGATGGTATGTAACCGCCGCCAAACGAGCCAAAGTGGCTGGTTTTGATATCATTTATATCTATGCAACGCATGACTACCTGATTCACAGTTTCCTCTCCTCCCAAAGGAACTTTCGCCCAGATGAGTATGGCGGCTCCGTTGAAAACAGGGTGCGTTTACTCCGAGAGTTGATTGAAGATGTTAAAAATGTGGTTGGTGACAGATGTGCAGTTGCTGTGCGCTTTTGTGCTGATGGCGGTGTATCCAGGCATAATTTGCTAAATGAAGGAGTCACCCCCCAGATCGAGGAACAGAAGGAGATGCTGAGTATTTTGGCTGAATTGCCGGATCTCTGGGACGTGAACGTGAGTGATTATTCCTTTGAAATGGGAAGCTCCCGTTTTGTTAAGGAAGCCTCACTTGAAAATTTTGTTTCCTATGTCAAATCTATTACTTCCAAACCAGTGGCGAGCATCGGACGGTTTACCTCACCCAATATAATGGTGGAACAGGTGAAAAAGGGTATCGTGGACCTGATTGGGGCTGCTCGTCCATCCATTGCCGACCCGTTTCTGCCTAACAAAATCAATGAGGGACGGGAAGATGAAATTAGACAATGTATCGGCTGCAACATCTGTTATGCCCATGATAATCGCAATGCCCCCATCCGATGCACTCAAAATCCCACAATGGGAGAAGAGTGGCGCCGGGGCTGGCATCCAGAAAAAATTGCCCCCAAAAAATCAAATAACGAGATTTTGATTGTTGGTGCTGGACCGGCGGGTATGGAAGCGGCTGTTTGGTTGGGAAAACGCGGGTACCATGTCTACCTGGCTGAGGCCACGCGCGAATTGGGCGGCCGGGTGGTAAAAGAATCAAGATTGCCTACCCTCAATGAATGGATCAGAGTCTATGAATATCGACTCCTTCAGCTTGAGAAGCTGGATAATGTTGAGGTCTATCGGGAAAGCAAGATAACCCTTGATGATGTGCTGGAAATGAAATTCCCCCACGTTGCTTTAGCCACCGGAGCCTTTTGGCGCAAGGACGGTTTCGGCATATTTAACACCCGGCCAATACTTCAACCAAATGACCGGGTATTTACGCCCGACGACATTATGAATGGTCATTATCCAAGCGGCAAGGTGGTGATTTTTGATGATGACCATTATTACATGGGCAGTGTCGTTGCCGAAAAATTAATAGAACTGGGATGCCAGGTTGATTTTGTCTCAACCTTCAGTGAGGTTGCCGCCTGGGCACACCGTACAGTCGAACAGAGAAGAACTCAAGCAAGATTGATGAACCTAGGGGTCAACATCATTCCCTCCCATAATCTGAAAGACTTTGATGGTTACAAAGTTACCCTCGAATGTGTTTACACTGGCAGAGAGAAAGAAATAGAAGCCGACGCTCTGCTCATGGTCACGGCCCGGGTTCCCAACGATGAGTTGTTTCATGAGTTGGAATCGAAGAGCGAAGCCTTATCTGCGGCCGGTATTAAATCTATAAAGCGGATAGGAGATTGCCTAGCGCCAGGCCTAATTGCCAGCGCAGTCTATTCCGGACATAGATATGCCCGGGAGTTTGATGAACCTCACCCAGGAGACGTTCCTTTTAAGCGAGAAAGAAATATTCTTGGGATTTAACTTTGGAAAGAAAGATGACCTAAAACGGCTCTGAATTACTCCTTAATACTCTAATTGTCGATAGGGAAACATCCACCTCAGCCCAGGGGCTCTAGACAGGCAGCGAGTTCTTGCATCTCTTCGGCTGATAGATTCTGCAGCGGCGCCCGCACGCCGCCACCGTCAAAGCCCCGCAGCCGACAGGCAGCTTTGACCTTGGAAACATAGTTTCCTCTCCAGAGATAGAGAAGCGACGGCGCCATCCGCGACCACAGTTCCATGGCGCCAGCGATATCATTGTTGGTGACTAGTTCAAACAGGCGTACGCTCTCGCGCGGCATGTAGTTTGCCCCACCCCAGATACACCCTGTCGCGCCAGCAATGAAGCTAAAAACAGTAATGGGATCGCAACCATTCAACACCATGTATCCGGTAGCGAGGTATTCTTGCTGGCGGGTCAGGTCGCCGGCGCTGTCCTTGATGTAGTTAAAATGTTCGAGCTGGTTCAGGCGCTTAAACAGGTCGACTGAAATACTGATGCCGGTAGCCTGCGGAATGTTATAACCAATGATGTCGATTTCGACCGCTGCATCGATAGCCTCGTAGAAGGCAAACAACCCGTCATCGTCTTCGGGGCCTTCAAGATAGGGCGGCAAAATCATTAGCGCATCGGCACCAAGTCCCTGAGCATATTTGCTGCGCTCCACCAACTCGTCAAAGACCAAGGCCGAGGTCTGGCAAATTAATTTGCAGCGTCCGTTGATACGCTTGGCACCGACGGCGTAAAGCCGATTGCATTCCTGATGGGTCAGGTAAGGATACTGGCCGGTGCCAGCTCCAAGCACTAGACCATGGACGCCGGCAGCGATATAGACGTCGATCAATTCTTCATAGCGTGCATAGTCGATGCTGCCATCTGGATGCATCGGGGTTTGCATCGCCAGGTTGATTCCTATCAATTTACCCATTGTTATTTCCCCCTAATAACCTAATAAAAAACAGTCAATGCCGGGCCGTTGAACTACCTAGTTTTCTCCTTCAGACACGGAGGGAAATATAAATCTTGACAAAAAGTATGTCAAGGCAAAATCCTCCTTGACATATCTTAATTAATTAAGATATGAATACCTAAAAAATGGTTGGAGGAGAGTATTAAGCATGAAAAAAGAGGAAATATTCAAAGCATTGTTTGAGGCCGTAGTAGAGATGGATGAAGAAAAAGGTAAAGATGCGGCCCAACTACTTGTTAAGGAAAATCATGATCCTTTAGAGGGTATCGAGAACGGTTTATCTAAAGGGATGAAAGTCATTGGGGATAAATTTAACCAATTTGAAATATTTCTCCCCGATCTTATGATGGCCGCCAAGGTATTTGATTCAGCAATGACTATTTTAAAACCTCATATTGCTGTCGGTAGCGAAGTGGCCAAAAAAGGCACGGTGGTCATTGGCACCGTTAAAGGCGACATCCACCAAATTGGTAAAGATCTGGTATCTTTGTTGCTAGAAACAGGAGGGTTTGAAGTTCACAATTTGGGTGAAGATGTTTCCACTTCTACTTTTATAGAGGAGGCCGGTCGAGTTAAGGCTGATATTATCGCCTTATCATCGCTATTGACGACTACGATGGTGGCCCAGAAAGAGCTCATCGACACTCTAAAAGAAATAGGTGAAAGAGAAAAATATATCGTGATGATCGGCGGAGCCCCGACTTCCCAAAAATGGGCTGATGAGATTGGGGCTGATATATATGGAGAAAACGCCGAGAGAGCAGTTTCCCTGGCTTTAGAATTTATGTCGAAAAAATAAAAAGGATGAAAAAATGGTACATCTTTTAGAAATCATGGATAGGGCTTGGGAAGGGCCATTTGCTTCTACCAATGACTTTGATTTAAAAATCCTTGTTCCCAAGCTGAGGCAAGTAGTAAAGAAATATGGGATTAAATATGATCCTGAAAATCCACTCTCTAGTGATGACGATTTGGCTGACAGGGTTTTCAAGGCGGGGATAGAGCTATTTGCTGAGGTAGGAGTATACTGTGTTGACACGAGCCGGATAATAAAATTTACCGAGGAAGAAATTCTGGAAGGTTTGGCCGAGGCTCCCCGCTGCCCGGTCTTTGGTGAGGGGAATGATGCCAAAGCACTGGTAGCTCGGAAGCCGGAGAGTGAGGTTGAGCCCTGGTGTTTTATAGGAGCTGGTGGAGCTGCCGTCTCTAATGAGAGGCTTTTTGAAAGCATTTTAGAGAACTATGCTTTATTTCTTCCTTTGGCTAATTCCATCACCACTCCGACCATTAAGGAGATTGAAGGAAGGATTGTGCGGACTAAAAGCCCCTTGGAAATTCTGGCCTGCATCCGTTCCAGCATTTTAGCCCGGGAGGCTTTACGCAAGGGGGGGCGGCCAGGTCTGCCGATTATGAATTCTATTGCTTCTGCCGGTTCGGATACAGCTAAAATTGCCGGAAGTCAATTTGGCCTCAGGCCCAGTGATGGTTGGCTGATTGGGACGATGGCGGAGATGAGGATTAATTTTGAGAGGTTAAATGAGATTACTTATGTGATGAATCTAGGAGGTCACATAGTTGCCGAAACCGCTCCCATTTTGGGTGGTTATTGTGGAGGTCCGGAAGGAGTGGCGGTAGCGAATGTGGCTTACCACCTCATTTCAATACTTCTGATGAAAGGTTCTTGCCAGCTCACTTTTCCCATTCACTTACACTATGGATGCACCAGTACTAGGAATGTTTTATGGGCTGATAGCGTCAGCAGCCAGGCTATCAGCCGAAACAGCCATTTCCCCTTCTTCATTAATATTTACGTGGCGGCTGGGCCGATGACAGAAATGTGTTTCCATGAAACTGCCGCCACGGTGATAAACGCTGTTGTTTCTGGAGCATCAATAGAATTTGGAAGTGTAGTCAAGGGAGTTGAAGTTGACCATTTCACGCCCATGGAACCCAGATGGGCTTCGGAAGTAGCCCATGGTGTAGTGGGTATGAGTCGTTCCCAGGGAAATGAAATTGTGAAAAAATTATTGGCCAAATATGAAGATAATATTCCTAACGCGCCAAAAGGCAAAACCTATGAGCAATGTTGGGATATGAAAACCAAACAGCCAATTCGTGAATATAGACAATTCTACCAAAAAATAAAGGCAGAACTGGCTGAGTTGGGTGTCCGCTTCAAGGACTAGTTATTCTGTCAGGAATGAGCATTTATAAATAGAGGGGTAATGATGAGTATAAAAATTGTAAAAAACTATATTAATGGTCAATGGCGAGAAGCAGAAAACACTGGTTACTTAGATGTGGAAAACCCAAGTGCCGGTGAGTTTTGCTGTTCTGATTTAAAGAACCCAATCTTAACAAAAGGGAGGGAGGTATAAAATGGCCAAGGCAAGAATAGTTTTCTTAAATCAACAAGAGATGGACCTGATTCATGTTCAAAGTATAAAATGCCTGGAGGAAATTGGCCTCAAAATTCACAGTAAACCTGTTCTGGAAATACTCGAGAAGAACGGAGCCCGGGTGGACTACCAAACGATGGTGGCTAAAATTCCGGAAAAAATGGTTAACCAGGCTCTGGAAAGCGCTCCCAAGGAATTTACCCTCTGCGGCCGTGATCCCAAGCATGATCTAAAAGTTCCTACCCCAAAATTTCCATGGGTGACAACCAATGGATTAGCGGTCTATGTTAAAGATTATAACACTGGAGAGTATCGTGATTCCACCAGAAAGGATATTGCTGCCTTTACAAAACTGGCTGATGCCCTTGATTCAGTTGATTATCAATGGACAGCATTAACGGCCCGGGATGTTCCCCCTCTTGCTCATGGCCCCCATGAATTATGGGTAACCATGCAAAATACGACTAAGCATGTTCAGGGAGTAACCGCCCAAAGTGCTGAAGATGCCAAGGTCCAGATTGAGCTGGCTGCTCTTATCGCCGGAGGGAAAGAAAAGTTGAGAAAACGTCCTCTTTTTTCGGTAGTTGTCTGTCCAATTGCCCCCTTGACTTTTGAGAAAGGCTCTATTGAGGCCCAGGTAGAACTGGCCAAAGCCGGGATACCAGTTGTTTCCATGTCCATGTCGGTAGGGGGGTTATCGGCTCCGGTTACGGTAGCCGGTATGATGGTCAATGCCAACACTGAAAATCTGGGGAGTATTGTCATTTCCCAAATGGCCGCACCAGGTGCCCCCCACATTTATTGTTCCGAGTCAGCGCCAATGGATATGAGAACAGGCAACATAAACTATGATTCAATTGAAATGTGTTTTCTGAGCTTTGGACTGGCCCAAATGGCCAAGAGATACAATTTACCCAGTTATGTGGCTAGTCTAGGCGGTTTCTCAGGCGTGGTATCCTCTATAAACCAATTTCTAGGAGTAATGGGTGGCTCAGATCTGGCTGGCGGTCTTGGTGCGATTGATATTGCTAAAGGTGTTTCCTTTGAACAGCTTCTTATTGATGCTTACATGTGGGATTGTTGCAAGAACTATCTGCATGAAGTGGAAATATCGGAAGAGAAGATAGCTTTGGAGGCCATGAGAGAAGTGGGGCATGGCCATAATTTTCTGACCCATCCTCACACTCTGAGATATTTTAGAGAGGAACTCAAGTTCTGGGATGAAGAAAAGGTTAACCTGCTGGAAACGGACGATAAAGAAAAGGCTGCTGAAGCTAACAAAATAGTCAAAAGCATAATGGCTAAGCACCAGGTTGAACCCTTGAGCAAGGACATCATTGAAAAGGGTGACGCCATTATTTCCAAATATGAAGATATAGTAGGTGATTAAGAACACAAAAATAATTACCCCCCTCTTCAAGCTCCGCTTTGATAGAATGAGAGATCGATTTGATAGAGTGAGAGAGCTTGAAATGATCAAAGGCCTCTTGGCTTTCAAGAAGAATGGCTATGGTTATAAAAAATATAGATGAATTAACATCACACGGATTTAAAGAAGGAAGGAAATTAGCTCTCGAAATCTGTGAATATGCCATTCGGTCTGTAAATGCTTTAGATTTGACAAAAAAATTTTTGAATTTAAAGGATCATATACTCGAAATCAAGGGACTTCATTGGGATCTCGCTAAGCTAAACAATATCTATGTTATTGGCGGAGGAAAAGCTACCTATGCGATCGGAAAGGCTGTTGAGGAAATACTGAGGGAACACCTTACCGGGGGGATCATAACCGTAAAAAAGAGTGAAAAGAGAAGACTGAAAAAGATCAAAGTTGTGGAAGCTGGCCATCCCCTCCCAGATGAAGACGGATACAAAGCTACCAAAGAGATAGTTGATATTGCTCAAAAAGCAGGTCAGGAGGACTTGATTATTTGTGCTATTACCGGTGGGGCCTCCGCTCTGATGCCCCAACCTGAAGATGGGATAAGTATGAACGATCTGAAAACCATCACCAAGCTTTTATTAGACTCCGGAGCACCGATAGAAGACATCAATACGGTGAGAAACCACATCTCCAAAATAAAGGGAGGAAGATTGGCCAAGATGGCTCAACCCGCGACTATAGTCAGTCTTATCCTCATCGATGAAATCGCCGGTGAGCCTTGGGGGCCAACAGTCGGGGATAAAACAACATTTGACGAAGCCATAAAATCATTAAAAAAACATAAGCTGTGGGAGGCTGTGCCAGAATCTATAAAAACCCATTTGATAAAAGGGAAAGAAAATCCCTCAATGGAAACACCATCACCAGAAGAACTCCGGCAATTAAAAGCCTACAATAGTGCCATAGGAAACAATATTTTAATGTGTGAAGCTGCCCAAAAAAAAGCAGAAGCACTGGGATTGAACTCTGTCATTCTTACTTGTGAGTTGGAGGGTGAGAGCAGAGAGGCAGGAATTTCTTTGGCGGGCATAGCCAAGGAAATAAGGAAACGGAACCGGCCTTTGAAGCCGCCCTGTGCTGTAATTGCCGGAGGAGAGACGACGGTAAAGATACAAGCGAATGAAAGGGGATTAGGCGGACCAAACCAGGAATTTGCTTTGGCCGCATCCCTCAAGATTAGCGGCCAAGAAAATATCACCATCTGCGCTATTGGCACAGATGGGACAGACGGTCCCACCGAAATTGCTGGGGCTATTGTGGATGGCAGGACAAGACAAAGAGCAGAAGAAGCCGGGATAAATATCTTCGAAAGCTTGTCCCAGCATGACTCATCTCAGGTGGCCATAAAACTCAAGGATGCCGTATATACTTATCCTACTGACACCAATGTGATGGATTTGTATCTGATGATCATATTATAGAATGGAGGAAATAAGATGAAAACCAGGATCAAGGACATTAAGGCCAGAGAGATTCTTGATTGTAGAGGGGAACCAACAATTGAGGTCGATGTGATAACCGAAGATGGCACGCTGGGAAGAGCTGCTGTCCCTTGCGGGCTTTCCAAAGGAGAGCACGAGGCGCTTGAAATAAGAGATGGGGGCAACAGATATGCAGGGCGGGGAGTTAAAAAGGCTATTGATAATGTTCATGAAATTATCCGGCCGGCACTTTTGGGTAAAAATTCAGTTAAGCAAAGAGAAATCGATGAATTGCTGATCGAATTGGACGGAACGCCAAATAAATCCAAATTAGGAGCAAATGCTATAGTAGGAGTCTCACTGGCTGTGGCCAAGGCAGCGGCGAATGCCCTGGGAAAACCTCTCTACAAACATATTGGCGGCGATGGTCCCCATATTTTACCGGTTCCTGTGTTAGATATGATAGAAGGAGGATTGCTGGCGGCAAGTGGACTCGATTTTCAGGAACACCAGGTGATGCCCGTCGGGGCAGAGAGTTTTTCCGAAGCGATCCGGATGGGAATGGAAGTTTATTACAAATTGGGCGAAATTCTCGAAAAGGAGTGGGGCCGGGAGTCTTTAAATGTAGGAGCGGAAGGAGGTTATACTCCCCAGGCCATGAATGACCCTAGAAATGCGCTGGATGCGGAGTGGAAGGCTATAGTCGAACTCGGCTATCAGGATAAGTTCGTCATGTCCTTGGATGTGGCCGCTTCCCATTTTTACGATAAACAAGAAAAAAAATACAAATTCATGGGAAAGAAAATCACTTCCGAGGAGCTGATAGAGTACTATCTAGAACTTGTCAATGATTATCCCCTTGTTTCCATAGAAGATCCTCTTCAAGAAGATGATTATGAAGGCTATGCTAAACTCACTTCTGCTCTCGACATCCAAATTATTGGAGATGATTTTTTCACCACAAATCCGGAGAGGATAAAGAGAGGTATTGAGGAAGGGGCAGCAAATGCGGTACTCCTCAAAGTTAACCAGATAGGGACTCTGAGTGAAGCCCTTGATGCCGCCCAACTTGCTTTTAAAAACAATTTTGGGGTCCAAGTCTCAGAAAGGTCAGGAGAGACAGAAGACACTTGGCTAGCGGACCTGGCCGTGGCCATCAATTCAGGCCAGATAAAAACTGGGGTAACTAGAAGTGAAAGGACATGCAAGTACAATCGGCTTTTAAGAATAGAAGAAAATGATAAATCACTAAAATACGCCGGTTGGAATTTCAGACACCCATGTTAATCTTGCTTTTGGAGTTGCGATGCTTTTTGTAATTTTTCTCTTTGGCACGATATCTTCTTCCCAATTATTATTATTGAGAATAAATCCGCGAAAAGTAAACATACAAACCACTGCCTTTATCAGATGAGGTATAAAAGGAATTTAATAAATTCAAAAATGAGCAAAACAAAAGCTTAAAGGGAGGGGATTTTTAATTGAGCCAAAATGATAAGCAATACATCCCAAAGCGCATCCTGAGCAGCGGTTTCACCTTGGCTGTCGTCATCGGTGGGACCATTGGGCTGGGTATTTTACGCACGCCAGGGGAAGTGGCCACGGTTGTAACCAATCCGTTGATTTTTGTAGGGCTCTGGGTGTTCGGTGGCCTATTTTCCTTATTAGAGGCGGTTGTTCTGGCCGAGCTAATCGGAATGACGCCGCGTTCCGGAGGAACCTACGCCCTGGTACGGCGTGCCTACGGGTCGTTCTTCGGTTTCGTCATTGGCTGGGTTGACTGGTTGTGCTTTGTCGGTGACATAGCCTTTAAGGCAGTTGTTGTCACTGAATTTGCCGCAATGTTATATCCAGCAGCGCGTCAATGGCAAACTCCGTTGGCAGTCATAGTATCCTCGGTGTTTGCTGCCTTGCAATTACGGGGCATTGCCCTGGGCGCGAAAATCCAGGAGATCGCGGCTGCCACTCTTGCCTTGATCGTTGTTGGCTTCACACTGGCGCTGGTACTCGCCAAGTCGGCGGTGATCAGTGCTACCGCTTCGGTTCCCACTTCGGCTACCGGACTCGGAGCCTGGAGCCTGGTCTTTGCCTCCATTATTTATACTTACGATGGCTGGGACTATCCTGCCTATTTCGGCGGTGAAATAAAAGGTGGTGGTGGAGCTGTGGCCCGTTCCTTAATCAAAGGTGTGGTAATTTTAAGTCTGCTCTATGTATTCCTGATGGCGGCCTTGGCCTTCAAAGTACCCCTGGCCAGCCTGGCCGGCAAGGAATTGGCCTTGGCCAGTGCTCTAGAGATGGTCATCTCCCCGCTGGCCTCAACCATCGTGCTGGTCACGGCCATAATCATATTGCTGGCCCACCAGAACCTAATGTACATGAGCACTCCCCGAATTCTCCAGGCATTGGCGGTCGATGGTCTGGCCATCAGGCGCGCAGGGGAAATCTCAAAAGGTGGCAATCCGATCTTTGCGGTGCTCCTAAGTTGGGGCTTTTCAGTCTTTCTGATTGTAATCGGCGGATTTTACTTCCTGCTGCATCTTCTTACATTCTTCGTCCTGTTCATAACTGTAATTTTGATCGCAGGAGTCATTATCTTGCGTTGGCGCCAACCGGAGGCTCCGCGCCCCTATCGGGCCTGGGGTCATCCCTGGAGTACATATATATGTCTTATCGGTTGTATATTCCTCACCCTGTTCGAGGTAGTCGCCCAAATCAACACTGCTGTTTACGCCGTGATTTTTGTGGCATTATCCTGGCCGATATACCGGTACATTCTGCGCTCCCGATCGAACAATATAATTAAACTTTAAGGGAGACACCTCTTTTAAACGAGAGATAAATATTCTTGGACTTTAAGACAATCAGCCCCCGCCTAGTACTGTAAGAATTTTCACCTCATCCCCTTCACTTAATTTATACTCCACATCCTGGGGATAACCATTCACCAAACAAATCTTTCCTAACCTTTCAGGTATATCCAAATAGGAAATTAAATCCCGAAGAGGAAATTTTTCAGGGATAATTATATTATCACCCCTATCAAATTTACCCTCACCATACTTTCTCAAAATTCCATACAGCTTTACTTTTACTTCCATCCTAATCACTCTTCTTCAAGACCCAACTCCCTTAGCTTATCTTTTGAAGGCTTTCCTGTTATTAAATCCCATCCCCTTGCTTCATAGTATTCATTTAACATTCCTTCATAGTCCTTAATGACGCATCTTGGCTCATCTTGATAGATGCCAAATGATGGTCTTTGCCTGACTCTTTCAGGTATTAAATCGTCATCACGGTTAAAGCCCTCTCTTATATTAAATAACCGCTGTAAATTAATAACCCTTTCTCCAACTTTTAACAGCTCCCGGCCATCTATCTCCCAACCCGTCAAGGCTGATAGCATATCTGCATAGTTATCTATAGTTAAGCCTGCATACAAGAAGAATTTACAGGTGCTTAATATATCAGGCACTATTAAACCGTCCTGAAGTATTTTGACGCTCTTTCCCTTTCCTTTCTCATCCCACCTGTGAATAGTATTCGGATCCACAAGACCGTATTTAACCAAACCAAAGTCAAATTTTCCAGAATCATAGGCCATCCCCTCCAGGGGATGAATGTGGCACATTCCCCTATTAGCCGTGCCGTAAGTTACAGCCAGGGCTTTGCCTGATCTCGGATCATGGGCAGGTGCTTCAAGCCCTTTTCCATGGATGGCAAATTTTTCGCTGCCCTTACCTAATATTTTCGAAGCTGTCTTGACCCCCTCGGCCAGTATATCTCCCAGACCTTCCCTCATCGATATCAGTCTTATCATTTCCGAAAGAGCAGCAGGATTGCCCCAGCTTAAATCCAAGTCTCCAATATCTTTCTTTTTAATAACTCCATGCTCATAACACTCCATGGCAAAGGCTATAATCGCCCCGGCCGAGATGGTATCAATACCATACTCGTTGCACAAATATGAAGCCTGGATGGCTGCTTCCACATTTTCATTTAAGACAAATGCTGTAAAAGCAGAGAGCGATTCATATTCACAACCCTCATGTACAGCTGTTTTATATTTACCTTCTTTAACCTCGGCAACCCTTCCACAAGCAATGGGACATCCTCGGTAGCAAGCATGATTTTTTATTAAATACTTGTTATAGAATTCATTATATATCTCTTCTGCCTTCCCCCAGTGATTCGATTGCCAGTTCTTTGTCGGCCAGTCACCAGCAGCGTCATTCGCAATCATCTCTCCAGTAGTTCCATGCTCTTTAAATCCTGCGGCAACCTCATTCTTCCGGACTACCTTCATAGCTTTCTTTATTGCTTCTTTAAACCTCTCTGGCTGCGCCACCCTAACCTTCTTTGAGCCTTTGACGGCAATACCCATAAGATTCTTTGAGCCCATAACAGCACCAACACCGCATCTTCCTGCTGCCCGCTGATCGCTCAAAGCAACAGCAATTTTTACTAGCTTTTCCCCAGCCGGTCCTATACACATAACAGATATTTTTTGATCACCTAGTTCCTCACGAATCATTTTTATTTTTTCTGATATTGATTTACCTGTTAAATGCTCGGCTGGCTTTATGGCAATATCTTCATCATTTATAACGATATAGACAGGATTTTCGGACCTCCCCTCGATAATAACGGCATCATAACCTGCTCTCTTCAGCTCAGGCCCGAAATCAGATCCGCATTTTGACTCGCTCCAAGCATTGGTTAACGGTGATTTGAAACACACTATTACACACCCACCTCCAGGGATCTGGTTTAATGATAATGGGCTGGTAGCAAAAATGAGCTTATTGGCTTTTGATAAAGGATCAATCCCCTTTTGGAGCTCATCATAGAGAATCCTTGCTCCGTATCCGGCCCCTCCAATATATTTTCTTAAAACTTGGGGATTTATGCTTTCTACACTTACCTTTCCACTATCCAGTGATATCCTTAGCTGTTTTCCGGAATATCCATAAACAAGCTTATCCATAGATAACTCCTTTGTTTAAATTTAACTCAGTCGCTAAGGACTGAAGTATAAACAGATGCCCATAAATATTTAAACAACCTTCTATATCTGTTTTGCATAATAATAATTTTCCATCGGGCAATTGTCAAAATGAAAGAGACGACCAATTTTATGAATTCTATGAAAGACGAATTTTCTTCTTTTTCTTAATACAATTATTCACCTCCTTAACCGCTTTTTCTTCAAGGATCGGTTCTGGCTGATGGGTTCTAATTATATTTATTTATAATCCTCTCCCCTGTATCACCTCAGTATCCTTGCCTTTCCATTCTTTCAGGTGTAGAACATCAGGTCTATTAGGTAGACCTCCTCCCCTGCCCTTCTTGTGGAGGTCAAAGGAAGATCATTTCCTTCATCGAAAAACCCGCAACCTTCGACGGGACCATCCGCCAAATCAAGTTTAACCTCCAGACCGATCGACCCCCATCATTCCCTGGGGTCCATCAGGAACTTTTTTTGGCCGCCGGGCCGGGTGGTGAATATTTCTGAGAGCCTCTGTGACTGCCTCTTGTTGACTCGAGAGGGAAGCCTAATTAAAAATTGATGATTTGAGGGTCTAGGAAGATTTGGGTCGCTTTTTAAGTCTTTGTTCCTGTCAGTTTGGGTGGGATATTTTCAACTCAGCAGGATAACGGGCTGTAATTGAGGAATATTGCCAGAGATCGGAGTCCAACCCAGAAACTCCTATCAAATATGCGGAAAGAACTTAAAGATAGAGGTAAGATCTATGAACAAAAAAACGGAGAAATTAGACAAATAACTCCATACATTTGGTTTTAGTTCTAGAAGCAATACCCTCGGCCTGTCTTCATGAATACTTCAATATTTTCTTGTGGTGTCTCTTGAGGAAGATCGCAGCCTGTGCTCAAGATGAAATTAGGATAGTTCTTCATGTTTTCCATTATCTCCATTACTTCTTTTTGAACATCTTGTTTTGTCCCGAACATCATGGTTTGAGCAGGACTGATATTGCCCATGATGACCACATTCTCAGGGATTTTTTGGGCGGCTTCTTTCAAATTGACGCCTTCTTCCTTTGAGCCAAGGCTCATCCCGTCCACTCCTGATTTAGCAATATCCTCGATCAAATGCATGGTGTTTCCACAACCGTGGTATATTATATTGACACCGCTATATTTACAGCTATTTACTATGTGTTTGATATAAGGAAGGGAGAATTCTCGAAACTCCTTTGGCCCAAGCATGCTGGCACTAGGCTCCAGGATACATATTACCTCGGCACCAACACTTATCAATAAGGTAATATATTCATGAATCTTTTCGGTGGTAAGGTCACACAATTTATGCAAATTTTCAGGCTGCCATTTTGTTGCTTTGGCAGCCTCCACAGCTCCCATGATTAAAGAAGCAAGAGTGTAAGGACCTGTCACGTATGCTCCTTTTAATATTCCCTTGGGCAATCCTATGCTCATGAGTTTCATGGTTTCTACATTGCCATTGACTCTAGTGTCAAACGAAATATTTATTTTTCTTAGTTTTTTTATTTCTTCTATATCAAATTTACCTTCGGGCACTGCTGGCGGTTTTTCTCTTGGAAAAAGAGTGTACATTCCCAAAGCATTTGCTTCCACTGATAAATCCATTAAGGTAAAGATTATATCAGGAGAAAATTTGTCTACCAGGGCTTTGAGAACTTCATAATGAAGGCCGTAATTTTGCTGGGCAAGTTTAATATTGGTACCAGTCAATACCACCCCAGGGAATCCCATCAAAGGAGCAATCAATCTTCTCTTTTGTTTGAACGCCTCTTGGGCCATTTCTGCAAGTTTCATTTTTTAATCCATTATTTGCAAAAATACTACAATTTTTTAGATCCAATAGCCAGTTGGAAGAATAAGGCTTAGGTATACACAAGCCTTCTTCTTCTCGGGTTCATATACAAATTTTAAAAGAGATTAATGCTAGCAAAACAAAAAGACAACGTCAAACATTCGAATCAAAAAATAACAAGCAAAGAATTGAGAATGAATATGATTGATTGCTTAAAGTAAACAACAACAATTCATCTGGCAAGGAGTGGTTCGCTAAAATTTTACACCGATTCACTGCCTAAAATTAAATCCCCCCTTGACATATCTTAATTAATTAAGATATGAATACCTAAAAAATGGTTGGAGGAGAGTATTAAGCATGAAAAAAGAGGAAATATTCAAAGCATTGTTTGAGGCCGTAGTAGAGATGGATGAAGAAAAAGGTAAAGATGCGGCCCAACTACTTGTTAAGGAAAATCATGATCCTTTAGAGGGTATCGAGAACGGTTTATCTAAAGGGATGAAAGTCATTGGGGATAAATTTAACCAATTTGAAATATTTCTCCCCGATCTTATGATGGCCGCCAAGGTATTTGATTCAGCAATGACTATTTTAAAACCTCATATTGCTGTCGGTAGCGAAGTGGCCAAAAAAGGCACGGTGGTCATTGGCACCGTTAAAGGCGACATCCACCAAATTGGTAAAGATCTGGTATCTTTGTTGCTAGAAACAGGAGGGTTTGAAGTTCACAATTTGGGTGAAGATGTTTCCACTTCTACTTTTATAGAGGAGGCCGGTCGAGTTAAGGCTGATATTATCGCCTTATCATCGCTATTGACGACTACGATGGTGGCCCAGAAAGAGCTCATCGACACTCTAAAAGAAATAGGTGAAAGAGAAAAATATATCGTGATGATCGGCGGAGCCCCGACTTCCCAAAAATGGGCTGATGAGATTGGGGCTGATATATATGGAGAAAACGCCGAGAGAGCAGTTTCCCTGGCTTTAGAATTTATGTCGAAAAAATAAAAAGGATGAAAAAATGGTACATCTTTTAGAAATCATGGATAGGGCTTGGGAAGGGCCATTTGCTTCTACCAATGACTTTGATTTAAAAATCCTTGTTCCCAAGCTGAGGCAAGTAGTAAAGAAATATGGGATTAAATATGATCCTGAAAATCCACTCTCTAGTGATGACGATTTGGCTGACAGGGTTTTCAAGGCGGGGATAGAGCTATTTGCTGAGGTAGGAGTATACTGTGTTGACACGAGCCGGATAATAAAATTTACCGAGGAAGAAATTCTGGAAGGTTTGGCCGAGGCTCCCCGCTGCCCGGTCTTTGGTGAGGGGAATGATGCCAAAGCACTGGTAGCTCGGAAGCCGGAGAGTGAGGTTGAGCCCTGGTGTTTTATAGGAGCTGGTGGAGCTGCCGTCTCTAATGAGAGGCTTTTTGAAAGCATTTTAGAGAACTATGCTTTATTTCTTCCTTTGGCTAATTCCATCACCACTCCGACCATTAAGGAGATTGAAGGAAGGATTGTGCGGACTAAAAGCCCCTTGGAAATTCTGGCCTGCATCCGTTCCAGCATTTTAGCCCGGGAGGCTTTACGCAAGGGGGGGCGGCCAGGTCTGCCGATTATGAATTCTATTGCTTCTGCCGGTTCGGATACAGCTAAAATTGCCGGAAGTCAATTTGGCCTCAGGCCCAGTGATGGTTGGCTGATTGGGACGATGGCGGAGATGAGGATTAATTTTGAGAGGTTAAATGAGATTACTTATGTGATGAATCTAGGAGGTCACATAGTTGCCGAAACCGCTCCCATTTTGGGTGGTTATTGTGGAGGTCCGGAAGGAGTGGCGGTAGCGAATGTGGCTTACCACCTCATTTCAATACTTCTGATGAAAGGTTCTTGCCAGCTCACTTTTCCCATTCACTTACACTATGGATGCACCAGTACTAGGAATGTTTTATGGGCTGATAGCGTCAGCAGCCAGGCTATCAGCCGAAACAGCCATTTCCCCTTCTTCATTAATATTTACGTGGCGGCTGGGCCGATGACAGAAATGTGTTTCCATGAAACTGCCGCCACGGTGATAAACGCTGTTGTTTCTGGAGCATCAATAGAATTTGGAAGTGTAGTCAAGGGAGTTGAAGTTGACCATTTCACGCCCATGGAACCCAGATGGGCTTCGGAAGTAGCCCATGGTGTAGTGGGTATGAGTCGTTCCCAGGGAAATGAAATTGTGAAAAAATTATTGGCCAAATATGAAGATAATATTCCTAACGCGCCAAAAGGCAAAACCTATGAGCAATGTTGGGATATGAAAACCAAACAGCCAATTCGTGAATATAGACACCTCTACCAAAAAATAAAGGCAGAACTGGCTGAGTTGGGTGTCCGCTTCAAGGAGTAGTTATTCTGTCAGGAATGAGCATTTATAAATAGGGGGATAATGATGAGTATAAAAATTGTAAAAAACTATATTAATGGTCAATGGCGAGAAGCAGAAAACACTGGTTACTTAGACGTGGAAAACCCGAGTACCGGTGAAATTCTGGCTAAAACCCCTTTGTCAACCCCAGCGGAAGCAAATCGGGCCATAGACGCCGCCTACGAAGCTTACAAAAACTGGAGAAATCTTCCCGTTGCCCGCCGTGCTCAACCATTATATAAACTTGTTGATTTACTTCGCCAAAATGAAGACAAGATTGCTCGAGTTCTGGTTTCTGAGATGGGGAAATCGATTCCTGATGCTATAGCTGAACTGAAACGCGCCTATGAAAATATAGAAGTGGCCTGCGGAATGCCAGTTCTTCAACAGGGAGACAAACTCATTGGTGCTTCTTTCGAAATTGACGGCGAAGTTATCCGTCTTCCTTTAGGTGTTTTTACCATGGTGGCTCCCTTTAACTTTCCGGCAATGGTACCTTTTTGGTTTTTGCCCTATGCCTTGGCTACAGGCAATACTTTTATCGTCAAAGCCTCTGAACAAGTGCCATTAACCATGGAGTTGATAACCGAATACATTGACCAGTGTGACTTTCCCCCCGGAGTATTTAATCTTGTTAATGGTGACAAGGTTACAGTTGAGGCATTTATAGACAATCCCAAGGTAAAGGGTATATCTTTGGTAGGCTCAAGCAAGACCTGTAAAATTATTGCTGAAAAATGTGCTAGAGCTAATAAGCGCTTCCAGGCAATGGGATCGGCCAAAAATCATCTTGTAGCTATGCCCGATGCCAACATAGAAGAGATGATTCGTAACATGATTACATCTTGCTACGGCTGTGCCGGCCAGAGATGTATGGCTGCTTCGGCCATTGTGGCTGTCGGCGACGAGATGTACAAAAAGGTCTGCGAAAAATTTGTCACCGCTTCCAAAGAGGTTATCGTGGCCAATCCCCTCGATCCCCAAGTAGCTGATGAACCAATGGTCATGGGTCCAGTCATTTCTGCGGAGAGAAAAAAGTTCATCTTAGAGATGATCGAGCGAGGCATAAAAGAAGGTGCTACGCTGGCTTTAGATGGCCGTAACTTGGTAGTCCCTGGCTGTGAAAAAGGGCATTTTATTGGACCGACAGTGTTTATTGATGTAAAACCTGGTATGGAGATTCATAAAACCGAAATATTTGGCCCTGTAGTGGTGATTCTCAAAGCCGATACTCTCGATGAAGCCATCAACATAATAAATGAACATCAATATGGTAACGGGGCTTCCATCTACACTCAGAGCGGATACTGGGCGAGAAAGTTTAAGCTGGAAACAGAATGCGGCATGATCGGCATTAACATCGGCATTCCCGCCCCTGTCGCCTCTCTACCTTTCGGTGGCCTGAAAAAATCACAATATTCTGACATTAAAGCTCAAGGCAAATCTATCATTAACTTCTTCACCGAAGATAAAATCATTACCGAAAGATACTGGCCGGAATAAGAATATTAAGAAGTTATAATTTTTTGAAAGGAGATAAAGAAAGGATGAAGGCTAAACAATTATATGATGAATATATGATTACCAGTATGGTGGCTGGTTTTGAGCCGGTTAGTGTAGAAGAAGCGAGAGGCTGTGTTATCAGAGACACAGAGGGCAGGGAATATCTAGATTGTTTCAGCGGGATAGCTGTCTGTAATGCCGGCCATGTCCATCCAAAAATAGTTGAGGCGGCTCGCCGGCAGCTAGACAAATTTATCCACTGCTGCTCATATGTTTATTACAATCCGCTGGCCGCCGAGTTGGCTCGTAAATTGGCTCAAGTAACTCCCGGAGCTCTACAAAAAAGCTTTTTCGGCAATAGCGGTGCTGAGGCCCTGGAAGGCGCTATGCGCTTAGCTAAGCAGTTTACTAAGCGTACAGAACTAATATGCTTGACCATGAGTTTCCATGGACGAACAGTAGGCACCTTATCTATTACTGGAAATTACGGTCGAAAAAAAGGAACAGGGCCTTATCTTTCTGGAATTGCCTTTGCCCCGGCACCCTATTGTTATCGTTGCCCATTTAAGTTGAAATATCCCCAATGCGGTATTGCCTGTGCTGAATTTCTTGAGCATGTCTTTCGTTTTCAAACTGCTGGAAGCGTGGCCGCTTTCATTGCTGAATCGGTCCTGGGAGAAGGCGGTATCATAGTCCCTCCACCCGAGTATTTCAAAATAGCAATGGAAATAGTTAGGGAAAAGGGGGCCCTTTTTATTGCCGATGAAGTACAAAGTGGATTTGGTCGTACCGGGAAATTGTTTGCCATCGAACATTATGATGTCGAACCTGATATTATGTGTATGGCTAAAGGTATTGCCAATGGTTTTCCTCTTGGGGCTTTTATTGCCCGTCCAGACATAGCTAAAGCTTTTACTCCTGGTGATCATTTGTCAACTTTTGGCGGGAATCCCGTTAGTTGTGCAGCCGCCATAGCCAATATTGATGTTATGTTTGAAGAAAAATTACCAGAAAAAGCGAAGGTACGAGGGGATGAACTGATGAACCGCCTTGTTGAGTTTAAGAATAAATATCCTTTGGTAGGGGATGTCCGGGGTAAAGGATTAATGATCGGTATCGAATTGATTAAAGACAAAGACAAGACTCCTGCCTCCGAAGAGGCCCGCCAGATTCGCCAACTTTGCCGTGAAGCTGGTGTTCTTATTGGGACAGGAGGAGTGTTTGGAAATGTTTTACGCCTTCAACCACCTCTTGTTTTAACCGCAGAAGAAGGCCAGAAAGCCTTAGATACGCTCGATAAAGCTCTGGCCAGCTTATCTCATTCAGCCTAAGGAATAATAATAGAAAACTAAAACATCTTTAATATTTCTCTTTAATATTTCTCAACAAAATGTTAAGTCTAAAAAATCAGAATTGGAGTCTAATTCCTATCTGTGCCCGCCGGGGATAGAATATCCCTCTAGGCTCAAGGTAGTAACTTTTCCACATATCATAACTTGCATAACCGATAACAGTATTGGCATTGAAAACATTCCACACGTCAATAGTAGCCAGGAGTTTCACTCTGTCAGTTATATTAAAGGTTTTTTGCAACCTAAAATCCACTACACTCCAGTTTGGAAGTCTGTGCTTGCCTCTCGGTTCAGCGATAACTTTCACGCGCCCCTGGTTAAGCCGAAACTGAGTAAAAGATATATAGGGCCTCCCTGTCTGGTAAACCCAGTTAAAACTAGCCATTATATCCAATGGCAATGAATAGCCTGCTTGAACCTTTAAAATCCACGGCCGGTCACTCGGCATGCGACCGTAGGCATTGATCAAATCATTAGGATCCTGGCCCATATAACCGCCATACCAGATTATGGCTTGCTGGGTGGCACTGGTTGCTCTTCCTAAATTGTTCAATCCCCAACTCTTGGAATAGGTCACAGAAGCATTCAGCATCCAGTTATGGGAATACCGCTTGTAGAGGGATAACATAAGAGCCCGATAAAACTGCTCATAATTAGATGGATTGGTTATCCAATAGGCAACGTTACCCACATCTAGCTGATTGTAAAGAATGTATGTTTCCCCGTTATCAGGAGATACCATGGCAACTTTTTCATAGTGTCCTGCCCTTTCTTCAATACCTAAGAGGTCTCTTTGCTCTTTATAGATAAAGGTAAGGCCCATTTTGAAATCAGGTAGAAGTTCTCTCTCGAGACCTATTGCGAATAGATCAGCGTAGGGACGTTTTAACTTGGGATCCAAGACATAAGAACTCTCTCCTGTAATTGTATACCAATGCACATAATCTCCGACATCCCAATCATAATAATAAACATGCAAATCGGTCATGTTGGGACCCGGGTAATCCCAATTATCCGCACAGTCTTTGTCATAATAACGGCCGTAATTAGCTTTGAGCAATGTTTTCTGATCTGAAGTTATCGAGAAGACCAAACCCAGCCGGGGAGAAAACGTTTTCCAGTCAATCATATCTTTAACCGCCGGATATTTTTCTCCTGTTGGCCCATTCCATCCATCCATGACTGGAAGTTCAGGAACAAAAGCATTAAGGTAGTCAAACCTGATTCCAAGATTCAAGGTTAGCCGATCACCAATTTTCCAGGAGTCATCCACAAATGCTCCCCACTCCCTTTCATGAGCGCCCACATAATAAACATCCCTCTGATATAAGTAATAAGGGTAGCCGAAGTAATCATAATAGTAGCGTTCCCCGCAATATGCTTCATAATATCTTGTATCGGCCTCGTAATACTGGACTCCAATCTTAAATTCGTGATCGCCCCCAAGGAAATCCTCGGCAAAATGAGAGAAGTTAACATGGGCTTGATGCCTGTATTCTGTCCACACCCAAGGCGCCGTCCAGCATCCACCCCAAACCTCTCCAGTCCCCCAATCAAAATGGGGAGGAGTCTCCAGGTCTCCATTATTGGGTAGGTAATCGTCGTTGGTCAAATAACCGGCATATTTCACTTCAAAAAAAGAATCGTTACTCACTTGCCAAGTATAAAGGAAGTTCCATGAATAATTCTCGGCAGTTTCTGTGGCCAAGCATTGTGGCTCAACCCAATATCTAGGCATATCAGGCCATTCAAGCTTTTCCCAATAAATTGAGCCTGATAGTTTATGCCGATTGGAGGCTTGGCCTGTAAGTTTAAAAAAGGCTTTTTTAGCCGGGTAATTTACAGCATAACCCGGATACGTATTCCAATAAGAAGCCTTATCTTCTACCCTCTCATATGAGCCGTAAAACCATAATCTGTCTTTAACTACAGGTCCTCCCAAGTTAAAAGCTGCCGAATAATATTTATCGAGGTGGTATGAATAAGCACTATCAGGATAATCCTGGGCTTCCTCAGGAGGAACGCCCGGATCTAGTACCTTCCATGGATTATTGTCAGCTGTTAGAGCGTCATATTGACCATAATAGGCGAGGGCACCATGAAAAGTGTTGCTTCCAGATTTGGTCACAACATTAACAACCGCCCCAGTAAATGAGCCGAACTCCGCCGGCGCACCTAACCCAATAGTTTCAACTTCCTCTATGGCTTCTTGGGAGACTTCTACCCAGCCGGTCCCAATAGACGGACTGCTCAATTCAACTCCATCTACCCGAAAGGAATTGGATTCTGAATTAGAACCAAAAGCCACAATCCTATCAGTCTGTTGAGCAGTCATCAGCATGCCCGGGGCAAATTTGATGACATCAAAAAATGACCATCGGCCCATGGGTAATTTTTCGATATCATCTTTGGTGAAAACGTGGGAAAGAGTTGACTGAGTGGGATCAACAACAGGAGCTGCCGCTGTAACCGTGATAGATTCCTCTATAGTTGCCTGCTGCAAAACCATGTTTATTATGACCGTTCTTCCCACTGATAACTTTACATTTTCTCTCTCAACAGTTTGAAATCCCTCCAGTTTGAAAACGAGCTTGTAAGTTCCGGGGGGGAGGTTAACAAACCTGTAAGTGCCTTTATCAGAGGTGACTTGAGCTTGAACTCCGCCAATCAAAGATGGACTTGAAATTTCTACTGTTACTCCAGGAAGGGGACTGCCATCTGCATCTCGCACTGTTCCGGTGATGTTTCCGGTCAGTCTCTGAGCAAAAACAGATCCCGTTGTTAAAGAAACACAGAGTAATCCTAAAATGAAAAGCTTGGAGAATTTCATTCTCCCTCCTTCATAAGTAATTTTGATTTTTAAAGCATTTTACAGCTTTATATTATGAAACCCATTTATATAGCTATATATCCCATACCATTCTTCTTAAAAAGATTATTATTTAATTGCATTTTTCTTGTCAAGTCTTTTTTTCATTTTTGTCAACTTGGCTACCAGATCTAGTTTCTTCCCAATATTCCTTTTCCTGAGCGAGACTTTTCTTATACTTCTAGCTTTTATTCTTACCCATTAAGATCAGGTAAAAGGGCTACCTAATCTGGATATTCTAACCAGCAACCTTTGCCTAGCTATCTGGCTTCTCTTAGCTTCCTTCCTGGTTAAAGAGAGATATCCATCCAGAATTATCCATCCTTGGGATTTTTGATTGAATTGAGTTGATTCATGAAATCTTCAAATTTGTCACTTTGAATTTGACAATTTTATCTCAAGATGATAGGGAATCAAAAATAAAGGCAGTGTTTACCAAAAAAAATCCTGGAGGCGTAATATGTTAAGAAAAACTAACTTTTTAAAGCAATTTTTATTGACGACTGCCCTGTTAATATTATTTATCGTTACTGGCTTGGTGGCCTTAAGTTATCCTCAGCAGATAAGCCCTGAGATTTATAAACAATTAAAATTTCGCCATATTGGCCCCATTGGCAACCGAGTCATCGCCGTGGTTGGAGTCCCCGGTGATTCAAATGTTTACTATGTTGGGGCTGCCTCAGGAGGTATATGGAAATCCACTGATGGAGGTGTTAACTGGAAACCCATTTTTGATGATCAGCCAGTCTCCTCCATTGGTGCTCTGGCTATTGCTCCATCCGATCCTAATATCGTTTGGGCAGGTACGGGTGAAACCTTCATCCGCAGCAATGTCTCTCAGGGTATGGGAATCTATAAATCCACGGATGCTGGTAAAACCTGGCAATGCATGGGTCTTGAAAAAACCGGGAGGATAGGCAGGATTATAATTCATCCGAAAGACCCGAACATCGTCTTTGTGGCCGCCATGGGCCATTGTTATGGTCCCCAGCAGGAACGGGGAGTTTTCCGCACCCTGGATGGAGGAAAGACCTGGGAGAGGGTACTTTTTGTCGATGAAAACACTGGCTGCTCGGATATTGCCATGGATCCCAATAACCCTCGTATTCTTTTTGCCGGCATGTGGCAGATGCTTATCAGGACTTGGGGGAGATGGAGCGGCGGTCCAGGCAGTGGGCTTTATATGTCTAAGGATGGCGGCACTACCTGGAAGCGCCTAACTGGAAAAGGATTGCCGGAAACAGAGATGGGTAAGATTGCGGTGGCTGTTGCTCCGAGCAATTCCAATTGTGTCTACGCCCTGATTGAGACTGAAGATGAAGGACTCTGGAGGTCGGATGATGGCGGTGAAACCTGGCAGCATGTTAATCACGACCACATGCTGCTCAATAGACCTCTTTATTATACCAGATGTACGGTGACCCCCGATGATCACAATGAGATCTATACTATAGCAGGGACAATTGGCAAATCGCTTGATGGAGGAGAGAATTTTAAAAGACTAACTACTATGGTGGGAGGAGATAATCATGATATGTGGATTGATCCCTTGAATCCTGACCGCATGGTCGTTGGTAATGATCAGTACGTTAGTATTTCCACCAACCGCGGCCAAAGCTGGCGTGGCATATCTCTTCCTATTGCTCAGATGTATCACGTTTATGTCGACAACCAGATTCCTTACTATGTTTATGGAAATCGCCAGGATGGCCCCTCATTTCGAGGCCCCAGCAACAGCCTTTTTGGTAAAATGGGAATACCTTCAGGATTGTGGCATTCGGTGGGAGGCAGTGAAAGTGGTTTTGCTATTCCAGATCCAGTGGATAATAATATCGTCTGGTCTGGCAATTTTGAGGGGTTGGACCGTTTTGATTTGCGCACGGGCCATAGCCGGGCTGTTGATGTTTGGCCCATAAATTATTATGGCTGGCCTGCTTCTACAGCCAAGTATCGCTTGCAATGGACTTTTCCTATTGCCATCTCACCCCATGATCATAACAAAGTCTATATTGGTAGCCAATACGTCCACCAGACGACAAACGGGGGAGAAAGCTGGAAAATTATTAGTCCCGATTTAACTACCAATGACAAAAGCAAGCAACAGCTAACGGGAGGAATAACCCGCGACGATACGCCTCCTACTTATTGTTGTTGTCTTTTCGCTATTGCCGAATCTCCTCTTGAAGAGGGAGTAATCTGGGCGGGAAGTAATGATGGCTTGGTCCATGTTACCCGGGACGGAGGCTTGCATTGGACTAATGTCACTAAAAATTTCCCCAACTTACCTCCATGGGGAACCGTAAGCAATATAGAACCTTCACGATACGAAGCTGGCACCTGTTACCTAACGTTCGATTTCCATCAGGTTAATAATAGAGATCCCTATGTTTACAAGACAACCGACTATGGAAAAACCTGGACCCTTATTAGCTCCGATATTCCCAAAAGCGAGTTGAGCTATGCCCACTGCCTAAGGGAAGATCCAGTGCGGAAGGGTCTGCTCTACTTGGGTACAGAGAATGCTTTGTATGTGTCTTTCAATGATGGTAAAAATTGGTTTCCTCTGCAAAATAACCTCCCTCATGCCCCAGTCCACTGGCTTACCATCCAGGAACATTTTAACGACCTGGTCATTGCCACCTATGGCCGGGGTTTCTGGATTCTGGATGATATTACACCTCTCCAACAGCTTACTCCCGAGGTTCTTAAATCCGATGTCCACCTTTTTGCTCCAAGGACAGCCTATCGATTCCTCTATAAAGCTCCTCATGTGGCCGATCCACATGACCAATGCCGGGGAAAAAATCCACCTTACGGAGCTTCTATTAATTACTATTTAAAGACTGAGACCAAAGATGAGGTTAAAATAACCATTTTAGATGAAAAGGGCCAGAAGATACGAACTCTAAAAGGGCCTAAAAAACAAGGCATTAATCGTATTTGGTGGGATTTACGGTATGAACCATCCACTGAGATTAAGCTGAGAACAAGTCCGGTGGGACATCCGCATGTGGTTGTTGGATCAAAAGGATGGAGACCTTTTTTAGATAGAGGTGACAGGGAAGGCCCCAAAGTCATACCCGGGACTTATATAGTTAAACTCACTGTTGGTGAAAAAGAACTTACTCAAAAACTCATTGTCAAAAAAGATCCAAATTCCGCAGGGAGCATAGAAGACATTAAAGCTCAACAAAAAATTCTACTCGAGATTCACGAGAATATGAATTCTGTGGCCGTAATGGTCAATAAAATTGAATGGATCAGGAAGCAGATTTATGATTTACAAGAAATCCTTGAAGGTGACAAAAAGGCTGAACAAATCTTGAAGAAAAGTAAAGA